>ERZ802822.948-NODE-948-length-19316-cov-16.874890_pt1 | contig 19316 bp, 15 predicted proteins | sample MGYA00345649_ERZ802822 | MGnify/ENA primary metagenome ERZ802822 (study PRJEB30503, sample SAMEA104212359) | marine metagenome | biome: Westerlies Biome; feature: [SRF] surface water layer (ENVO:00010504) within the epipelagic zone...; material: water...
CTGAAAAGTATAAAAGGCGGCTTAGTTGGCTGATTGTCTTACACCATCACTGCCGTAACTATTGCCGCCTCACAGCATAGTTATACCATAATTATTAGAACATTACAAGAACATAATGCGTATGTTCTTCTTTTATTCCAATTATAAACCCTGATACTTTTTATATCGCTTTGGAGCGAGAACTTCGTCTGGCATGTATTGTACAGAGTTTGATCCTTCTGACTTAGGATTAAAGAACTTGTTATGCTTATTGAGTCTATTCAAATAGCCTCTGGTCCTTTTGGTGTCTTGCAAGGCAAAGACCCTATCCAAGTGAAAGTCTCTATCTAAGTGTCTCCAAGCAACAGCATCTTGATACGTTGGAACGTTTTGCTTGTACTTTATTTGACTTTGTCCAGTTACAAAAGAAAACGCATCTTCCATGGCTTTTACAAGTCTGTCTCTCTGACTCCATTGTACGATGAATGAGTCATGGATGCTCAAAACAGGTGTGTTTGTTTCCAAGAAACGCTTAAAGACAAACTCAACGATTCGGCTATCCAAGTTCATTAACTTTAATCCAGCACCAGTAGCTATTTGATCTGCTATCATATGATGTGTTTCTTTAATGTCGGTGAGTATTTCATCCAGAACTTTATCAGTGAACTTAAAAGTTAATTCACCAAGTGAACTGTATTCAAACTCTCTCCTAAATGCCTTGAACAAAACTGTCTTATCTGAAGCATTAAGGGCTAAAAGAAGAAGCTTTTTTACAATATCTCTGCTGATACCAGGATCTTTAACCCCACGTACAGATATATCATACGGCCCAACTTTGTGTTCCTTCCAATAGTCCAGCCCAGCTTTTGAATAAGCCAGAACAGGATGTAGAGCACTAAAGTCCACCTCTACTGTTTGCTCATCATTTATTAATATCTTCTTACGTAGATCAGCACTTATACGCTGCCAAAAACCTCCATAAAAGCGGCCTGACTGTATCCAATCACTGTTATTAAAAATACGTCTTGTAAACTTCCCGTTATGAGTAATATGGACAATGTGAGGTTTATTCTTATTCTTACTGCCTGACTTCTTTTTAATAGTTAATGATGGAGAGTTTGCCTCACCAACGTCTATAAATGTGCGCTCTAGTAGGTCATTGTAACGTCTAACAACACTGGCCATAGAGAGCCTTTCTTCGGTATCTTCAAATGAGATGTCTTTTTTATCCTCATCTCGCATAACGATCACTGCTCTATCGTGATGACTATAAATCATGAACTCATCCAAGGCCGATTGCTTGAACAGTTCAATGAGTTTAGAGGTACTCCAAATACGAGAGATAAACCCTTTATCAAAACCTTCTTGAGCTTCCTGCCCTACTTTATAACCTATCAACCCGACGTCAGTTAAAGTGTGGACAATATCTATAGTTTTCGCTGAGATATTAAGCTCATTGTAACGTTTAGTATTTGTTCCAAAGTTCTTGCTGTAGAAGTCTCTAGTCATATGGACACCTACGTTTAGGTCAGGGTCAGTTAACCAAGCCACATATAAATCTAACAATACTACTTTGAGATGCTTCTTCTTAATTCTTTTGTTACCACCCTCAACAAGGAAGTATTCATCATAAATATAATCAACAAAAACGTTTACTTCAGGATAGTCAGACCAAACATGAACATCCAAAACTCTAGAATAATTTAAGTCTCTTACTTCATCATCATATTCATACATATTTTCATCAACACTCATTAAATATGAACAACAACAACAATGATACTAACATCAAAAAATAAGTAACTATTTAAAATTATATAACCTGAATACTTACCTCCAAGTTCCCTTGCTTAATTCCATTACCCAGACTTTTTTGTGTTTGATTGAACTGAAAACGATGATGACTTCCCTGCCATTGATATTGCTACGCTCTTAAAGACTGACGAAGATGTATCGCAGTTTAAGGAAAGGCATCAGGAGTGGTATGCAAGAAGTTCAGAGTACCTTCCCACCAAACCTAAAACCCCCGTGTGTTGCAGGGAACATATACATATAACCTTCCACCAACACTGGAGCCTGCCCACACCCCCTCTAGCAAGGCTTGGTAGTTAGGCTGCCAAGCTACGATACACGCTCATTCTAGAAATATTCAGATGCTTGGCTATGGTGCTGGTGCTCTGCACCAAACAGACTGCGTTATTTTTCCGTTTTCAATCGTTTCATGCCCTAAGGCTGCCATGACTTCGTTCATTCCATCAGCAGTAAACCGATTAGCCCAAACCATATGGCTGTCGTTCGCAGAGAGTAGACGCATCTCAAGAACTTGAAGGTTGTTACTATCACACCAAGAAAAATGTTCATACTTAGTGCGAACCTGCTTACCAGTGGACGATTTTCCTAGGCTTTCGATCGTGGCGTCTTCGGCATACAGGTCTTTCGCAGCTTGACGATCTCCTGAAGACCATTTTTGCCATGCGGATTTATATAGTTCACTATTCATAACAAGCCCTCATTATAAGTATTTTGGAGTATCATAACTTTTCATTGCAAAAGATTTGTGACTTCAAAGACGCAAAGAGATATTTGCGAGCTATTCGGATTAAAATGGTTGGTGTATAGGAGTTTTTTTATTTAAAATGGAAGCATTTATCTGGACAATATTCAGAAAATTTTAAATTATATGTTGGCATTGGATGATCTTAAACCCTCGTGTGTTGCAGAGCACATATACATATACCCTACACCCCCCACTGGCCCTCGCCGTACCCCCTTCTAGCAAGGCTTGGTAGCTAGACTGCTATCAAAGCTTAGACATAGTTAAAGGATAACTGTGATAGCTATACTTATAGTACCACCCACTAGTTACCCCTATACTAGTAACGATAAGAAAGTACTGCTTTAGAGGCAGCTTTATAAGTATTACTGACCAGATTACTGACCAAGATACGCCTTATTGTGATGAACTAGAGTATCGTGTATGTAATGAAAACAGAGTGTTAGCTCAGATACGATGCCTAAATAGGGTACACAACATATCCCCGGTGCGCCATTTTCACCCAGTTTTTTGAATAAATTCAATGATACCAGTGGGTTGGACCATTTTTCGGGACCGCTTTTGGGACCGCTTCGATATTTTTGATTCCTACTTAAATTCTGGATCTAATAAATATTTTTTCTAATTTATATAGTCTCACACGATTAGCAAAATACCGGTGCCGATTAATGAAACTCCTAAAACTTTATCAAGCCAACTTAGCTGAGGTAAGAGTTTTTCAATCGCTACATATAGCGCTATTCCAACGATCCAATACAGGTTCATCACACCACCCACAAATAGTAAAGCCATTAGCGCCCAGCAGCAACCCAAGCAAAATGCTCCATGGCGAACACCCATTATAAGAGCTCCAAACTCACCTTTTTTATTATTTTCAGCTAAAAATTCTGCAGGACTGCGGCATTTGTCTAAACATACGTTTTTGAATGTAGTAAATTGATAAATACCAGCCATAACCAAAAGAGCCCCAGACAAATACGTAGATGTGCTTTGCATCATCATCGGACTTGCAAGGCTATTGGCTTCCAGTTTTGCCTGCATTAGGCAAGCTGCTACACTAAAAAATGCCCAAGCAACCAAATAACCAAGTAGGAACAAATATGTTTGAGGCAAAGCTCTTTGTGCTTCGGACCCGAGTTTCTTCAAAGAATGAAACAGTAAAAGAGTGGGCGCCGCGCTTGGGACCATCATTGCTATCATCATAAGCCACCACATCAAGAACATTAGAATTGTGGCGCTAAATGACCAACTCGACTGCATTTCCATGCCTGATTGATCATCCATCTGCATCATCTTTTGGTCTTGCCCTATATCTTTTGGAACATTACCACTAGCAGACATGTGTTCAGACGGCATTGACATGCCCATCTTGCCATCCATATTCATACCCGTGCCCACATCCGGCATGCTAAAGATGCCAGACATACGAGTCATATCCAATGCGCTCATCTTCATTCCAATCCCGAGGAATGTATAAATCCCCGAAAGAACGACGACCAATAATAGAGATATGGAAACCACCCAATTTTGTCTGGAGAGCAAAACGGGTAGGAATGGCTTTTGTTCCAAAATGCTTATCCTAGCTCGAGAGCTATATTATGCAGCTTCAATTATTCCTGTATTACCGAGATGCATCTCGGCGAATTGTCCGTAAGTGCCTTTATTATTGTCTAGCTGAATACCACCACCCATAGTCGTGGTGGTCCCGCTACCCATCTCGGCAATGCGGTATTCAAATCCATGTGGAATATCTATTCGCACACGATGTTCGGCACCAGTAACTGGATTTTTGATGGGTTCACCAAGGACTTCATACACGCCATCAACCAGAATGTGGCCTGTTCTTGCCTCAATATCAATTTCCATATCGAGTTTTTTATACAAAGTGTCGTGTTTACTTGGTGACATCGCTGAATAAATCCAGAACATTGTTGCCATTTCTTCTGTGTCACCTCCACTCATGATGGTTTGAAGTGCTTCGCGTTGCTCATCTGTCGCGCGCTCATCAATCACTAATTGCTGTTCTCCATTACCCTCATGTACAGGACCAGGAAACTTTACCGTAAACCCAGCCATCAGACCATCAAGCCGAACATCACCGTGAAATCCTTTGTCAATTATATATCCAACAGCTGCTTCACATGTACCATATGTTGGCAATGCATTGAATTGACACGGGCAACCAAATGCACAGTTACAGTTTCCAAAGCTACGGCCATGTAATTCCCAAGGTGTCATTGTTGTCTCCAAGTGTTGAAAGTTTTGTCTATTTAAGTTTTTCATGTGAAATTTATAATGACATTATTATCGTACACGTTTTTTATTTTGAAAAGGAGTGACGCGACGTCTCAAAAAGTGAAAGAAATTTATTCCCTATTTGACTATAGCCAAATAGTATACTTGGTCAGTATTTGCGGGAAAGTGTCACGAATAGACTGCCGATCGACTTGAAACTCCCCAGACTAGGAGTGACAAGTAAAGCATGGATCCCAAGATGCCAAAACTCCCCGCCTATGTCTTTAGACGCCAGAACGGCTCGTATCGCTATAAAAGAAACGTTCCTAAAAAGCTTAGACCCCTGATTGGAAAGGATACACTCTATCGGCAACTGGGGGAGAGCTACTCAGAGGCGATGAACGCCCTTCCCAAAGTGCACTTGGAAATAGAGCAGCTGTTTGCAGCAGAAGAGACGATGCCCGCCAATGAACGAGCCCTGGCGTTTATCAGAGCAGCGCTGGGCGAGGAAGTTGCGGATATGGTCGTGGCTGGTCATATCGTTGAATACAGCCAAGAGGACTATGCGCTGAATGAGCTGGCCCAAACGATTGCCGGGAAACTGCCACAGGAGGTGGTGAGGCAAGTCTACAACGGCAAGCTGCAGTCGCCCCCCATGACACTGGATACAGCCTTAAGTGAATATGCAGCCTATAAAGCCGGGGAAGGTGTGAGAGATAAAGATGCTGCCCTGCGTATCAAGAAGCTGCGCAAAGACCTTAAAAGCAGCCTGGGAGAGCACAAGCTGGAAAAGGGTAGCCTGGCAGAGATTACCAGAGCAGATGCCAATGCCTTTCGGGACCACTTACTGGAGCGGATGAAGCCCAACTCGGTGCTGAGGAATGTGGCCGTTGTAAAGGCAGCCGTGAACTACGTGATAACAGAGCATAGCCTTACCATCCCAAATGTATTCAACGGGCTTAAGATAAAAGGGGCAGGGGCCAGCGCCGAGGACAGGCATCCACTGACGGACGAGCATATTGCCATAGCAACTCCCTGCTATCAGGGCGACCTACTTGCCTGGGCACTCTTCATCACCTTAATAGATACAGGCGCAAGGCTGTCGGAAATCGTGGGGCTAGAAGTCCAAGACGTGGACCTGCAGGAGCGCTCAGTAACCATAAAACCAAACAGCATTAGAGGTCTCAAGACGAAGGGGTCACATAGAACACTCCCACTGAGCCACAGAGCAGCAGAGACACTGCAGGAGCACAGGAAAGGCAAGGAGGATGGGGAGGCTATATTCCCCAACTACGCTCGTCCTCGTGGCAATGATGCTGCCTCTGCCATGCTGATGAAGCGCTTACGCAGGGTCATTACGGACAAGAAGCTGACGATGCACTCCCTAAGACATCGCATGAAGGACAAGCTGAGGAATACAGGCTGCCCGGAAGCTATCTCCATGGCCATCCTAGGGCATGGTTCAAACACAGTCGCTGCGAACTATGGCTCAGGCTATGCCCTAGATGTCATGCGAGAGCATATGGAAAAGGTGTGGGCTTAACGGATCAGTAAGAACTCATTTAAATTTGGTAATTATTAATAGTTTTGTGTTTTCAAGTAAAAGCCTGGCTCACATTTGATAGCGAAAATGTTTAACCCAGGGCGTTATTTTTTTTAGATTTTCTTCAATTTCGTCTCGATAATTCCGCCAACGTTCAACGCTCTCAGTATATAAAGGTGATATCACCTGATCATAGCTTGGCGTATTCACTCTATCCCTTTTAACCGCAGTTTTTTGGTAGTCCAACACGCTTTCATCCCAATTTAGATTTAAGAAGTTTAAAACTTTTCCTACTGTCTCTTCAAATTCATAAATCAATTTTTCATATCTGATATACTGAATGTTTAACTCATATCTGTTCTCGCACTGATGGAAAATTTCCATAATTGAACAGTAAAATTCTGCGCATCTGTCCATCTCAAGGAGGTTTGACATCGCCGGATTAAGAGAAAAGCGTTGAAAATAGCTACTTAAGATTACGTCACAAGGATGGCGTAGCGAATATAGTAACTTTGCATCAGGAAATAAACGGTGAATTAAAGGTAGGTGCACGATGTTAAGTGGTAGTTTATCAATTATCACATTAGAAGACGGAGTTTGAATATATTTTCGCCGCTCTTTGAAGTAGATCTCACGAGCACGGCTAACATCTACCTCCTTAAGCCCTTCGATTTGGTTTACAGAAAGATTACTTCCGATTTTTCCTCGAACAAACCCAATCAAGTTTTGCTCTTCAATGACTGAGACTTTAGGGTGACTTCTTAGAATAGTATCAAGAAGCGTTGTTCCTGACCTGGGAAAACCAATAAGAAAACTTAATGGGGTATCTACATCTTCTGCAAAGTTTACTTTATTATTTAAGCTTGGGGCGGATTTTAATTGACTGGCAACTTCATTTACGTTGGACAGATAATTATTAGCTGCAACAGAATTAAATTGGGAACTCTTTAAAATATGGTTATTTGTGTTTTTGTAAAAGCTAAAAGCCTCTCTGTAATTTTTCGACTTATCGAGACATTGTGCCTTCAAATGATACACATAATGCGTTTTTTGGACAGAAATTTTCCCAATATCTATTTCTTCAAGTATGGTTAGAGCGTCTGCAATTTTCTTCTCTCTATAGCACAAAAGCGCTTCGTAATATTTTATGTCATTTGAGAATACTTCCTGCGACTTAGCTTTAGCAAGCGTTTCCCTCAATTTATCTAAATCGCCATTTTTTTCTAAAATATCGCAAAGTTCTATATAGGATTGTGAGAAGCGGGGAGCTATTTCTATCGTATTTTCGAATAATTGAATGGCTTCTCGATATTTACTTTGGCGCTTTTGTAATAGTCCTAAATTAAAATTTATTTTAACCGAAGATGGAGACATTTGAAGCGCCTTCTTACTGTAGGCTACTGCCTGGCGCAGATTACCTTTTTCAGCTGATAAAACGCTCAGGTTCGTGTAAGGATCTACAAAGTTAGGTTTTATTTCGATACAACTTTCATAAAGCGTAATCGCCTCTCTATATTTTTTTAGAGATAAAAATACATTTCCTGCGTTGTTTAAAACATATGGTTCATTGGGACGTATCGTAAGCGCCAGATAATAGCTTTCAAGTGCTCGAATAAACATGCCTTTGGAGGCATATGCATTAGCAAGGTTGAAATGAGCGTCAAAAAAATTCGGCCTTAATTCGGTAGCTTTATCGAATTTTTCAATAGCGAGATCCAAGTTGTTTACTGCTTGATAAGCATTTCCCAAAAGATTTAAGAGAAGAGGTGATTCATTAAAGGTGGGAAGAAGTGCATTCCCAAACTCCAGAGCCGCATTGAATGCGTTTTGTTTGAGTAAGTTAAGAAGATGCTTAAGAGCTGCAGTGTCTGGTTCAGAAGAATTTATATTCTCCTGGCTTGAGGAATTGATAAGGTTCCGTGTAGAAAGCAATGCTGTACTTCTGTCAACGCTCTTATCTGAAATAGTGTTAAAAATTAACTCTAATATTTGAAGTTGAGTGTCCATACTCTTACTTTTTTGTTCAAATAGCTTCAAAAAATATAACTAGACTATTGAATTTATTGAAATTAATTAAAATAGATTACGTAGCGATAAAGTACTTTTAAAAATACTTTTGATTAAAAATGTATCATAATAATATATCTTTGAGGAATTTTTGAGCATTGGTAAATTTTCTATCCTTTAGTAAAAATATACCAGAGTGCCCCAGAGTGGCACGAAGATGTATCTTAAGAGCTAAGCAAAAGAGGGGTATCAAAAAAGGACGTGCTTAAAGAGAGCATCAGAAAGCAACCCTAGTGACATAGAAAAAATATCCCAAAGCTATGCAAATAAAGACAGCCCTCAGAGCAGACGATAAAGAATAAATTGTAGTGTCATTTGGTCTAGGTTGAGAGGGGGCTGGGATCACCCACGCCTATATGAATTCAGTATTACGACCTGCATATAAACTCATAAGGGTTCGCCCTTACAGCCTAATCCGTGATCCCGCTTTAGACGTAGGTATTTCCATATTTAGCGGCTAAATCTGTTTTTTAAATTTTTCTCTTTCAGGCGCTCTTTCAGGCGGGTTTGTGCCTCATCGCTTCCGTCGTGAAAGGTTCCAAACCAACGATCAAGCGGCAATATACCATCAGCATAATTGCATTCGAAATATTTGTGGTGGAGATAATGTGCGTAGCTATCTGGGTCAAAGCTTTCGCCCTTACCTAACTTAATACGATCAAAGCCAACATGGCCCGGCGCAGGGCTTAATCCGGCATGCACAAGTGTCACGATAACAAAGGCTGGGTGGAACGGAAAAAATAGATACAAAACGGCACATGAAAAATAAAAAATATGTTCAATCGGATGCATTGCCAATCCTGACCAAGGCCCAGGGTTTATATTTTTATGGTGTATCCGATGGGCCAGCGAGTATAGCGGCTCAAAATGTATCAGGCGATGCACCAGATAGAAATGCAAATCCCGCCATAAGTGAATGAGCAAAAGCATTACGATAAAGTAAATCCAGTTTTCTTTCACCGAAAGAACTGACACGTAGCCATTCGCGGGGAACCACAGCAGACCAAGTTCAAAACCAGACCAGATTGTAACACCACTGAAAAATGTCAAAAAGATATTATCTAAGTTTTGATCATTGAACAAAAACTGTTTTGATTTAGCGGCCGGCCACCTGGGGTTAAATTTAAAGTCAGTGTCCTGAGAGCGCCGAGTGTAAAGGCGATAATGAAACGCCCCAAAATATAGCGCAACCAATGCACTGTTTTTTAAAAAAATGAGAAAAAATGTTTGAAATGATATTTTTGCATAAGCCTCTAACGGCGGGGATAGCAAAAACCAGGAAAGAACACCCACGCATATGTAAAAAACATTCCAAGGCACTAAATACCCTGGCACCGCAAAAACCCATTTTAGCGCGGCGCGCGGCTGTAGCGGCCAAATAAAGATCGGAGGATAACCCACACGCTTATGGGGCCTATAATGCCCTCGTTCATCGCGAGACCCATAATTAGACTATGCCATAGCGCACCGTATGTCCCAACCTTTCGACTATAGTCTAGTTTTAGTGTACATTTCCGTTTTTACGTGTCCAGCCCTGACGCAATTTCCCATGTTTCAATGGGGTTTTGAAACCGATAATCTGATGCCTCAATCGCACGGAAAGGACTTCTTAATCATGTTCAATTTAACAATGCAGAAATGTAAACCAGCCCTTCGTATCCAGTGAGGTCAGGTTTGCTATGCAGATTATTTGAATTCTCCAAGCATTGTTTTTGCTTCTTGATTTGTGAAGGTTTGACGTTCATTCAGCTTTACTTGTGCCACCTCGGTAAAGGCTGATACACCAACCGCAATAAAATATCTGGAGCATCAGCGAACCCCCAGTTTTTGATTAAGACTTGGTAGTCGCGCGGCCATCAATCACCGAGGCGCATGAAGATCCGGTTAGGGGGCTTTTGCCCTAAAAATGATTTAACGTTGATCCCGATCAAAGAAGACCAGCCTCCTAAGCAGCTGTGATCACCCTCTGCGCTACCGCAAAAAGACAGAAAATCACGCTGCGAAAAGATTATTGATTTAAGTGGGGGGGGGGCGTCCTATAACGGCCCGCGAGCCAGGCGTATGGTGCGCTTATAAGTGTGTCGGCAACCTCCCACTTTCATTAACGCCGTAATAAAACATTTTTATCGCATCCCTTTGTGGGACTTCTCTTTGCACGCTTAGCCAATAAGTTTATCAGCAGGCTTGGTTCTGCCGGCCTCAATTATAGGCAAAAGAAAGGCGCCATGGATCAGGTGAAGATGCCCTATAGGGCAATACTATGCGCCACACAGTAAAGCCGCCCCTTCACTTATTCCGAGCTTAGATGTTTTTTGAGGAAGAGGTGACCTTCATGGTGCCTGAAACCGACTTTGTTAAAAATCAGGCAAAGGACTTTAGCAGGCAGATCTGGGCGGTTTGCAATTGTAAGCACTAGCGCGCCTGAATCAGGATTTATGCAAAATTGTACAAACTGGGAGATTCATTTATTACTTGGTGTAAAAAGAAATTTAAAATTTACACGAGTTAAGTAATGATATATCCGTGTGAAATTATTGATTGAGGTTAAACTTCCGTGAATTGACTGGAGTTCGCTGTGAACGATAAAATAAAAAACATGGAAGACTTTGCATCCGTGTGCGGCATTTCTAGGCCGACCTTGTCAAAATATTTTAACGCGCCTGATAGCGTGCGAAAATCAACACGGTTCAAAATTGAAGCGGCTTTAGAGAAATTTGACTATCGTCCGAATATCTACGCAATCAATCAGAACAGGCGGCAAACAAAAAATATTGGATTGGTTGTGCCTAATTTGACCGATCCGTTCTTTGCAGGGATTGCGCGCACGATCGAAGGGCTGATTATTGATGCAGGCTATAATCCACTTCTTCTCAGCTCGCATGGTGGGCCGCAACAAGAAATCACCAATCTTGAAAGCTTGCGATCTATTAAACCGGCAGGCGTGCTACTTGCGCCGTTAGGACGAGCGTCTGATCAAAGGCGGGTAAATGAATTTATGCGCGAAGTGCCAACCGTATTATTTGATGCCAATCTTGACGAAGCAGGTGAAGCTTTTTTCGGTTCGGACAATAACCAAAGCATTGGTTTAATTGTTGAATACCTGTGTAGAACGGGTGAGGCTCCAGCGTTCTTCGAGATGAAAAACCCAATAAACCCCAACGCTTTTAAGCGACGTACGGCGTATCTTGCTGCGATGGAGAAGCTCGGTCGTGAGCCTGAATTAATACAGGTTGACGGTGAGGGCTGGAACTTTGAAGAAGTTGGTTTTTTAGAGGGAGGGAAAGTCATTTCAGATGGCCGCCTTCGAACAAATACACTTTTATGTTCGAATGATCGGCTGGCCATAGGCTTGCTGTCAGCGGCTTTTGAGGCGGGTCTTCGCGTGGGGCATGCCGACGGATGTGATTTGCGGGTGGCCGGCCATGATGATCACCCATTCTCACGATATACATGCCCTTCTTTGACAACTGTTTCACAGGATTATGCGGCAATAGGTCAATGCAGTGTTGATACGATTATGAAGATCATTGATTCGAATGAAAAAAGCCCAGAGCGTGAAGTGAAGCTCTTTGAAGGGCGTTTGATTATGCGCGGCTCAGCATAAGCCATTGCATTAACGCAAGTATTTATAAAGTTTTACACGCGTAAATTAAATATTGACGTCGCGTATCTTATCCGTCTAGGGTGTCGAGCATCATCCAATTAGGGAGGTTCCAGGATGTCTTTTAAGAAATCACTGTTTGCGGCAAGCGCGGTGGCCATGATGGCTGGCGGGGCTTACGCTGCAGACTCACTGACAATCGCGATCGTGAACAACGGTCACATGATCAACATGCAAAAAGTTGCAGAAGCCTACACAGCGGAAACAGGCGTATCACTGAACTGGGTGGCGCTGGAGGAAGGTGTTCTGCGCGAGCAAGTGACATCAGATACCGCAACTGGTGGCGGTCAATACGACATCATTAATATCGGTATGCAAGAAGCACCAATCTGGGGTGCGGCGGGTTGGATTGAACCGCTCAACTTTGGCGCAGATTATGACATGGACGATATTTTGCCGGCGATCCGCGCGGGCTTGTCGCATGAGGGTACGATGTATGCAGCGCCATTCTATGGTGAATCTTCGATGGTCATGTATCGCAAAGATTTGACGGATGCCGCAGGTGTTGTGGTTCGTGATAACGATTCGTGGGCGAATATCAAAGGTGCAGCGGCCGCAATGCATGATCCAGACAATGGCGTCTACGGCGCCTGCTTGCGTGGTAAGCCAGGTTGGGGTGACAACATGGCCTTCATCACAACTGTTGTGAATTCATTCGGCGGTGCCTGGTTTGACGCAGATATGCGTCCAACAATCGATACAGCCGCTTGGGAAGAAGCGATCAACTTCTATGTAGATCTATTGGGGAATTATGGACCTCCTGGTTCAGAAGGAAATTCATTCAACGAAATCCTTGCGCTTTATAACGAGGGCAAATGTGGCATGTGGATTGACGCGACAATCGCGGCCTCATTCTTAACAGCTGACGGTGTTGCATATGCACAATCACCAAACGCGGGTAACCCTGTTGGTGCAAACTGGCTATGGGCATGGGCGATGGCAGTTCCAGCGGGATCACCCAATGCTGATGCTGCAAAAGCTTTCATCGAATGGGCAACGTCCAAAGACTATGTTCAGGCCGTAGGTAACCATCCAGATTTCGGTTGGGGATCTGTTCCAACAGGTCAACGGTCTTCAACTTATGCATTGTCAGAATTCCAAGCCGTTGCAGGTTTTGCAGCAGCGGAAATGGCGGCGATTGAATCCGCGGCGCCTGCCGCGACAGATCTGAAACCCTATGTTGGTGTTCAGTTTGCAGCAATTCCAGAATTCCCAGAAGTGGGCAGCGCGGTTGCGCAGGAAATGGCGGCGGCGTTATCAGGTGCGAAATCCGTGCAAGACGCGCTTGCAGCTTCACAAGCAGCAGCTGAAGCGATCATGTCGGAAGCGGGCTATAACTAAACTTTCTTCCGAAAGTGAAATTGGGGCTCAGATCATCCATCTGAGCCCCAATTTTTTCCAGATGGCTTGTATAAAAAGCAAGCAATGAGAGCTTCTTTGAAGTACTACGCTGGGTTCTATCAATAATGGACAGAGTATAATGTCAGATCGAAGCCTTCCACGCCTACTCCAGACGCCCGCAGTGCTGCTCCTTCTCGTTTGGATGCTGGTGCCGCTTTCTATGACGCTGTATTTCTCGTTCATTCGATATGTGTTGAACAGTTTGCGCCGCCCCGAATGGACAAAACCAGCGATCAGTAACTGGCGTGGATTTGGAAATTATGAATTTGTTTTGAATAACAAAGATTTCTTGTTGGCAATTCAGAACAGCCTTCTCATCGTATGCAGCATTATCATACTCACAGTGGTGCTGGGCGTGTTCATCGCAGTTTTGATCAACAAGTCATTTCCGGGCCAAGGTATCGTTCGGGTTCTTCTAATTTCGCCATTTTTCGTCATGCCGGCCGTGAATGCGGTTTTGTGGATTAACATGATCCTTGATCCTGTACTCGGTTTGCAAGGGCTCGCCATAGAGGGCTTAAATCAGCTTATTGAAAATTTGAAAAATACACCTCTGCTGGGCAATTTCTTTTCACTTTGGCCTGAGTTTGAGCCGATTTCCTTCCGCGCAACGCAAACATCTGCCTATGCAGTAATCATGATGGTGACTTGGCAATGGACACCTTTCGCAGTGCTTATCTTTATGACGTCTCTGCAATCTGAGGACATACAACAAAAGGAAGCCGCCATATTGGATGGTGCGGGTGCGTGGTCGCAATTTCGGTTTCTAACTTTGCCGCATCTGGGCCGGCCAATCGCAATTGTGGTGATGATTCAGGCGATTTTTCACTTATCTCTCTACGCTGAAATTGAGATTGTCAGCCGCGGGAATGGAAATAAAAACCTGCCTTATTTGATCGGTGAATTTGCGAATAACAACATCGGCGCTGCCAGCGCCACCGGCATTATTGCGGTTATTTTGGCCAATATCGTTGCGATCTTCCTGCTTCGGATGCTTGGCAAAACCTTGATGGAATGAGGGGATAGAATAATGGCAATTGTTGCACAGACCTCAAAATTTGCAAAATTTGCGCGCCCGGTCTTAGCGTGGTGTGTCGGGCTTTTCTTCTTTTTCCCAATCTTTTGGATGGTTTTAACGAGCTTTAAAACCGATGCAGATGCGGTGAAGCCAGCGTTTTTACTGTTCTTCACGCCGACGCTAGAGAATTATCTAAATATGACGGAAAACTATGATTATTGGCGATTTGCTCAAAATTCGGCAATCACTGCGATTTCCGCTACGTTTTTTAATCTTATTGTCGGAATCCCTGCCGCTTATGCGATGGCGTTTAATCCAAGTAAGGCGACAAAAGATGTGTTGATGTGGATGCTATCAACAAAGATGTTACCTGCCGCGGCCGTTCTTTATCCGATGATTTTCTTGGCCAAAGGGCTGGGGCTTTATGACACGCATATTTTGGTTATCACCGTAGTCAGTTTGATCAACCTGCCCTTAGCGATCTGGATGCTGTTCACATATTTCAAAGAAATCCCTAAGGACATCATCGAAGCAGGCCAGATGGATGGTGTGAACACCTGGGGTGAAATTAAAGAGATATTGGTGCCACTGGCTTGGGGGGGTATTGTCTCAACGGCTTTGTTGATTTTTATTTTTTGCTGGAATGAAGCCTATTGGACCGTCCGGCTGACAACGATCGATGCGGCTACGCTCTCAAAACTCATCGAAGGGAACCGCGCACCTGAAGGGTTATTCTTTGGCCGCTTGTCTGCAGTTTCAACTGCCGCGGTCGGACCGATCGTTGTGATAGGGTGGTTTTGTCAAAAACAATTGGTCAAAGGATTGACCTTTGGCGCCGTGAAATAAGGAAAGATCATGGGAAGAATCGTATTAGATAAAGTCACCAAAAGCTTTGGTGAAACTCAGGTCATTCCACCATTGAACCTCACGATTGAAGAGGGTGAGTTTGCGGTTTTCGTGGGACCGTCAGGGTGCGGGAAATCTACGCTGTTGCGCATGATCGCAGGCTTGGAAGATCTTACTTCTGGTGAACTTCACATCGATGGCAAAGATATGACTGCTGTTTCGCCTTCTAAACGCGGTCTGGCGATGGTTTTCCAATCCTATGCTTTATATCCACATATGAGCGTTCGCAAGAATATTGGCTTTCCGCTTCGAATGGAAGGGATGAGCAAAGCCGAGATTGACGAGAAAGTGAATGCCGCCGCTAAATCGCTAAACCTGTTAAATTACCTCGATCGAAAACCCGCGGCATTGAGCGGCGGGCAGCGTCAACGGGTTGCCATCGGCCGTGCGATCGTGCGCAATCCCAAAGCGTTTCTGTTTGATGAGCCGCTATCGAACCTTGACGCTGCCTTACGGGTTGGAATGCGCCTTGAGATCAGTGAAATGCATAAGAGCATGCAAAATACAATGATTTACGTGACGCATGATCAGGTCGAAGCAATGACAATGGCGGATAAGATTGTTGTCTTGCAAGGGGGATGCATTGAACAGGTTGGGTCCCCTCTCGAGCTGTACAAAACACCAAAGAATTTATTTGTTGCAGGATTCATTGGATCGCCAAAGATGAACTTTTCGCAAGGCGAGGAGGCGTCGAGGCGCGGGGCTGCGACAATTGGAATTCGCCCCGAACATATCGACGTTTTATCTGAAGCTGGTATTTGGCATGGCACCGTCGGCGTAGCTGAACATCTAGGATCGGACACGTTCTTACACGTGCATGATACTGGGCTGGCCGACTCGATCACCATTCGCGCGCCGGGCGACGTAAATTTCAAATATGGCGATAAAATCAGCCTTTCTCCACGTGAAGACGTTATCCATAAATTTGATGCGCAAGGACAGCGGATTGAATGAGACGACAAGAAGAAAATTCAACGTTAAATATAGACCTGGCAGGTGAAATTATTCCTAAATGTGGCAAAGCCATTGCGGGCGATTATGCCGATTATGCCGTTTCTCATTGTTCAGACATAGATCTTAAGCGGTGGATGAACTGATGATAAAGGCGACGCTAGAAAAAGATTTGCTGAAACTTTCTAATACGACTTTGGATAAGATTTCCGGGAATGTGAAAAAGCCGCTTTATGATCGAGCGCGGCTGAAGGCCGGTATCGTGCATATTGGTTTGGGAAATTTTCACAGAGCGCATCAAGCGTGGTTTCTTCACCAATTGATGCAAGAGGGGGAGGCGATGGACTGGGCAATCGTCGGTGCCGGCGTGCGTGAGTTCGATTCCAAACAACGACAGAAACTACTCGCGCAGGATTTTTTGACAACTCTGATTGAGCTAGACCCAAAAGGTCAATCTGCTGAGATCATTGGTTCGATGATCGATTATGTGCCGATCGCAGAGGGAAATGCTGACTTAATTGCGCGTATGGCACAAGAGGATATTCGTATCGTGTCTTTAACCGTTACAGAGGGCGGATATTATATTGATCCGCTATCCTCTTCTTTAGATGCGGCGCATCCAGATATTCAGCATGATGCAAAATATCCAGAAACCCCCAAAACAGTATTTGGTGCGATGATAGCGGCCCTGAAGCTGCGCCGAGAGGCTGGTGTGGGCCCTTTTACCTGCCAAAGCTGTGATAATTTACAAGGCAATGGTGCTATATTGCGGCGCACTGTTATTTCTTTGGCCGCCCTTTCTGACCCTGATTTGGCTGTCTGGATTGATCAGAAGTGTTCGTTTCCAAACTCAATGGTTGATTGTATCGTTCCAGCGACGGGGCCGTTGGAATGTGAGCTGGTTAGAACCCTTGGGATTGACGATGCGGTTCCCGTGACTCACGAGAATTTTCGCCAATGGGTGATAGAAGATGATTTTTGCGCAGGGCGTCCAAACTGGGAAAAAGTTTCAGTAACGATGTCATCTGATGTGCATACTTTTGAATCTATGAAAATCCAAATTTTGAATGCTGGCCATCAAATTCTGGCAAATTTGGGTGAGATAATAGGTCTGAATACGATAGATCAATGCATGCAACACGATGAAATATATTTATTTTTTGAACAAGTGCAGCGCCGGGAAATTGTGCCCCACGTGGCGGCAGTTCCGGGCATGCAACCACAAGATTATGTTGACCTTGTTGCCAGCCGCTTTGCTAACCCAAAAATTAAAGATACTGTCAGGCGCGTCGCTTTTGATGGCGCCGCGCGGCATAGCGGCTTTTTACACCCCACAATTCGGGCGGCATTGTCTTGTGATACAGCGGTTTCAGGGCTTGCTCTGGTTGAGGCAATTTGGGCAAGAATGTGCTATGGGATACGTGAAGATGGTTCGACCATAGCCGCCAATGATCCGAATTGGAGCTTTTTAAGCGCATTGGCAAAGCGCGCAAAAGAAAGCCCAAGCCTATGGTTGAGTGATACAAATTTATACGGTGATATTGCCGAAGACCCACGTTTTCACGATGCGTTTTGCACAAAGCTTACCCATGTCTGGAAGCATGGCGCTTGCTCAACCATAAAGGATTATTGCTCCAGCGGCTTTTAACGAAGCGTGACGGTTTTTAAATCTGAACCCTTACAAAAGGATGCAGAAAGCATCTTTAGAGGCGGCGTAAAATTGATCAAAAAAGCAAACGGTTTTGAGTACGGAGCCATTGCCTAATATTACAGCGCAGTTTCCTTAGGTTTAAATGATATGGGGGGATGAATGACGCGATTATAAATAAAGCTCCTTTGGTGATGTCTGGCTATATGGTTGATTTTGTTTTGCTAAATACGTTTTGTGTGCGTGGCTTGGGGAAGATCAACATCCAATTCAATTTAGATGGAGAGGGGGCGCGAAGGGATTCATTACAGTGAAGGAACATCGCGCCCGAATACGAGAGCTGAATTAATCCTTTGGAAAATTTTCGCTGCAGGCTTCGCTGATGACCAGCTTGCAGGCGCCTCTGAAGGACCTTTTTTGTAGATGATTAAGAGATATTGGATTGAAAAGGACATATAGGGACCGAGGCCATATCACGTGACTGTCCAAAACTGACGCGGGCAGCTCTCGTTATGTCATGCACCCGCGTTAAGGGGAAACTCTAAGGCATATTCTGGGGCGGTGATGTTTTTTATATAGCGGAGCTCTCAGTACTCTGTCGCAATTGCATCAGCTATGACATGCAAGTTTGTTTGGTGCGCTGGTAGAAAATCCTTACGGTTTCTTCTGCTTGGAGTGTTCATCTGACGTCTCAGTAGGCTGCTGAGGATCGAAAGCGATAAAAAATTGATGGGCGGCATAAAGGCTAAGACAGAGCGCAAGCATAGCCCAAATTTGATTATCCCCCCATAATTCGAGCCCCGTCCATAAAACGCAAGCTGCAACCACGCCAATGCGCCGCCAAAGAGGTTGAAAAAAGGGCAGTTGCAAATCGATTGCTTTTATTTTCCGCAATTTTTGAACCTAACTATGAATGGGCGCGTTGGAATGCATTATGTTAAATCCCTTTTAGAGCAGTATAAAGCCATCTTTTCATGCAGAGATTTAATGCACGCCAAACAGGGAGGTTGTCCATTGCCTGTGCTGGATATCGCTCTTATTTTCCTACCGACTTGCGCCGGCTAGGATACGAAACGGAACCAATGCTATCAGGGCGACTGACAATTTTACGATCCAATCCGCGACTGCCAAAGACACCCAAAGCGGGGCGTCACTCCCAACGGTCAGCAATGGCACAAGGTCCCAAGCCCATGATATCTCATCGTTGGCCGCATCGGAAAAGACCGAAACGCTTGCCGAAAAGGCAATCGTAAAAAACAAAGCGGTGTCCACGATGGATCCCACAATCGTAGACGCAAGAGGCGCGCGCCACCATTGGCCATTGCGCAGCCGATTAAAGATGAACACATCGAC
>ERZ802822.949-NODE-949-length-19313-cov-6.713350_pt1 | contig 19313 bp, 25 predicted proteins | sample MGYA00345649_ERZ802822 | MGnify/ENA primary metagenome ERZ802822 (study PRJEB30503, sample SAMEA104212359) | marine metagenome | biome: Westerlies Biome; feature: [SRF] surface water layer (ENVO:00010504) within the epipelagic zone...; material: water...
CGTGATGAAAGCGGATCACATGCGCCGCTGCTGGCATGCCAGCAGCAGCAATGTCCTTCATCCCCGCCGACAGGCTGGCATCGGCCGGCCGCAACGATAATTTATCGAGCGACGCCAGCCGGGTAAACCGCCATGCTTCCGCTTTTGGCCCCGGCCAGCCGCGTTCCTGCCAGCGTGCCAGCGCCGACGCGCGCACGCCCTGAACTGGGGCTACGTCCTGCAAATCAGGCTGCATCATCGATTCCGGCATAACCTGACTCCTCTACCTCTAAGGCCAATTCCTTGCCGCCCGAGCGACGGATTTTACCATTTGCCAGAATATGCACATAATCCGGCACAATATGGTTTAACAGACGCTGGTAATGGGTAATCACCAGCATGCTGCGCTGTGCGTCGCGCAACATATTCACCCCTTCAGAGACGATTTTCAGCGCATCAACATCAAGCCCGGAATCGGTTTCATCAAGCACCGCCAGCTGCGGTTCAAGCAGCGCCATCTGCAGGATTTCATAGCGTTTTTTCTCACCGCCAGAAAACCCGACATTCACCGCACGCTTGAGCATCTCATCATTAATGCTCAAATCCTTGGCTTTCGCCCGCACCATTTTAACAAATTCAAGCTGGTCGATTTCGTCTTCGCCCTGATCAAGCCGGCGGGCATTCACCGCCGCCCGCAAAAAGCTCATACCGGCCACACCCGGCAGTTCAACCGGGTATTGAAAGGCCAGAAACATGCCAGCACGGGCGCGCTCATCGGCTTCCATTTCAAGAATAGACTCACCATTCAACAGCACATCACCACCGGTGACTTCATACCCATCACGTCCTGACAGAACATAGGACATGGTGCTTTTGCCAGACCCGTTCGGCCCCATGATGGCATGAATTTCCCCATGATTAATGGTCAGATTGATCCCTTTCAGGATCGGTGTATCGGCAACTGTTGCGTGCAGATCTTTAATTTCGAGTAGAGGCGTCATTTCGTTTTCCATTCATCCACTTAAATTATTAGCCCACCGAACCTTCAAGGCTGATTCCAATCAACTTTTGAGCTTCGACAGCAAACTCCATCGGCAATTCCTTCATAACCTCTTTGCAAAATCCATTTACGATGAGTGATACCGCATCTTCTTCGCTGATGCCGCGCTGCAGACAGTAAAACAACTGATCTTCAGAAATCCGCGAGGTTGTCGCTTCATGTTCAATCTTCGCAGTCGGGTTGCGCGATACGATATAGGGCACTGTATGCGCCCCACAACGGTCACCAACGAGCAATGAATCACATTGGGTGAAATTGCGGGCATTTTCGGCACCTGGCTGAACACGCACCAGACCGCGATAGCAATTTTGCGATTTTCCCGCCGAAATGCCCTTTGAAATAATCGTCGACCGGCTGCCCTCGCCAATATGAATCATTTTGGTGCCGGTATCGGCCTGTTGGTAATTATTCGTCAGGGCGACCGAATAAAATTCACCAACCGTATCCTTGCCCTGCAAAATACAGGATGGATATTTCCAGGTGATCGCCGAACCGGTCTCCACCTGCGTCCATGAAATTTTCGACCGGTCACCGCGACAGGCGCCGCGCTTGGTCACAAAATTATAGATCCCACCCTTGCCATTTTCATCGCCGGGATACCAGTTCTGCACGGTCGAATATTTGATTTCAGCGTCCTGCATGGCCACCAATTCAACAACCGCAGCATGTAGCTGATTTTCATCACGCTGTGGCGCGGTACAGCCCTCGAGATAGCTGACATAGGACGAATCCTCGGCAATAATCAGGGTGCGCTCAAACTGTCCGGTGTTTTGTTCGTTAATCCGGAAATAGGTCGACAGTTCCATCGGGCAACGCACGCCCTTTGGAATGTAAACGAACGACCCATCGGTAAACACCGCCGCGTTCAGCGCCGAGAAATAATTATCAGCCACCGGAACAACCGATCCCATATAGCGCTTAATTAGTTCCGGATATTCGCGAATGGCTTCTGAAATGGGGCAAAAAATGACCCCGGCCTTGGCCAGTTCTCCGCGGAACGTTGTCGCCACCGACACCGAGTCAAACACTGCATCAACCGCAACAACACCAGCCAGCAGCTTTTGCTCACTGATCGGGATGCCTAATTTCTCATATGTTTTCAACAGCTCCGGATCAACCTCATCAAGCGATGCCGGGCCGTCCGATGTTTTTGGCGCCGCATAGTAGTAGGCATCCTGATAATCGATCGGCGGGATATTGAGCTTTGCCCAGTCCGGCGATTCCATTTTTTGCCAGACGGCATATGCTTTGAGACGCCATTCGAGCATCCATTCCGGCTCTTCTTTTTTTGCCGAGATAAACCGAATGATATCTTCGTTCAGACCTTTTGGCGCTTTGTCACTCTCAATGTCAGTAACAAACCCGTATTTATATTTGCCGGTCGCTTCTTCCAGCGTTTCGATGGTCTCAATTGTAGCAGCCATGCGGCGTCCCTCTCGTTACTTTCCAACTCGTCACGATAAAATTTCATTTTGTGGCACGGTAGATGCCGGGCGATCTGCGGCCGGTTGATGACCCGTCGGGGTAAACAGCTGTGCCGGATCAATAAGATCTTCCAAACTCACATCACTAAGCGCATTACGAACCGCCAAATTCACCCGGTTCCAGTTACGGCTCATAAAACAGCAATTACTCACCACACAGGGCGCCTGTGCCCCGTCAACACAATCATTCACCGCAATCGGCCCTTCCATTGCCTCGACAATCTGCACCAGCGATGTCGCTGCCGCTGGCTGTGCCAGACGATAGCCACCATGCACACCGCGCTGTGTCTCCAGCAGATCAGCGGCCATCAATGTTTTTGCGACTTTGGCAACCGTTGGCTGGTTCAGGCCGGTCAGTTCGGCGAGTTGCGCGGTGGCCAGTATCTCGCCCTGCCGATGCGCCAACGCCCCCAAAACCACAATGGCGTAATCTGTCATTCTGTTCAGTTTAAACATAGCCCTGCGATGCTGCGTTCCCGATCCTGTAACGGCCCCCAAAATGCGCCGGAGCCAGCTATTTGCGAATGATTATCAAAATCAAGACCAATTTAGTCCTGTTTGAAAATAGATAACGGTGGCACCGCCGCAATTCAAGGGAGCGGCACCGTTTTTTATGAGTTTATTGAAGGTATTTTTGTCGCAGTGACCGGGTATCGGCCTTTTGTCCAGCCCAGCGCATCAAACGGGTTTAAAAAAACCGGAACCGGTTAAAAGCCGCCCAGTTAAAAGCGGCCTAGTTAAAAGCTGCCTAGTTAAAAGCTTCGGGCCGCAGAAGATAACGTTCCCCATCAAGACCATCAAACATGTCATCAACATCGGGATGCCCGATCGGGCCGTTTTCGCCATCCGGCACCAGATTTTGCTGGCTGACATAGGCTGTGTAATAGCTGTCTGAATTTTCCGCCAGCAGATGGTAAAATGGCTGGGCTTTGTCGGGACGCAGTTCTGCCGGGATCGATTCATACCATTCGTCGGTATTATCAAACTCCGGGTCAACATCAACAACCACCCCGCGAAACGGGTATAGCCGGTGTTTGACAATGGCACCTATGCCAAATTTTGCGCTTTTATCATGCATCAGAGACTTGACCGAACGGTCATCGCTTTCGGCTCAACCACATTAAATGCGGTCTTTTACCTTCAGCACCTGCTTGCCGCGATACATACCGGTTTTCAGATCGATATGGTGCGGCCGGTGCAGTTCGCCTGTCACCTTATCTTCAACATAGGCATCGGCAGCCAACGCGTCATGGGCGCGACGCATGTTGCGCTTTGATTTGGTGATTTTACTCTTTGGAACAGCCATCTTCTTGCTCTTTCTTTGTTTTAACGCGACCGGCCTGTTGCCGGTGTGCCGCGTACTGGTCGCTTGCTTGTCATGCCGACATTTAAGACGCCGCTACATCGGATCAAATTTTGTCTCGGTTCTGCATCACCGCAAACGGCGCGAGCCAAGGCGACAGAGAGATAGGGGAAAGCGGCCCCGATGTCAATAGATGTGGGCCGATCACCGCGGTGAAATATGCGATTCACAGCAACATTATCATACAGCACCGAACCGGGTGAAAATAAAAAAATGCCAACCCTCTTGAAACGATGATTTTCTGTTCATAAATCTGTCATGTGACGCCATAACGGGTCACATCGACTGTTCGGCCACGGTTTGCTGTAGCACAGGAATCACGGCCATAAACTCGCTTTTTAAAGGAGACAGAAATGACATTTTTTACCACACCTATGGCCCGCCAGTTTGTCGGGTTTGACAGCCTTTTCGATGAATTAAACGAAGTGGCTGCACGCAAGGAATCAAACTATCCGGCCTACAATATTGCCAAGGATGACGAAGAGCATTACCGCATTGAGGTGGCATTGGCCGGGTTTTCTGCCAGCGACATCGCCATCGAGACCGAAAAAGGCGTGCTGAAAATTGAGGCCAACAAAGCCGAAGAACGCGCCAATTACCTTCATCAAGGCATTGCACAGCGCGGCTTTTCCAAAATGTTCCGTCTTGCTGAGCACATGAAAATTGATGATGCGCGCTTTGTCGATGGCATCCTGACGATTGCGCTGCGGCGGGAAATTCCCGACGCCGATCGCCCGCAAAAAATAGCGGTTCACACGGGGCCAAAGAAAATCACCAAAGCGGCGTAACGCCAGCAACGCCGCAACTGTGACAGAGACGCGGCACATACAACCGATTGCCGAAAGCGGGTCTCTTCAAGACCCGCTTTTATTTGTTCATCAATGTTTTAAATGCTGTTTCGAACCGCCCTTTATCGACCTTCTGTGCGGTCTTTACCGTGGCAATTTTATCATCCATTGACCCGTCATGATCGGCCAGAAGCTTTTTGATGGCTTTATTGGTCTGTTGCGGGTTTTCGGTGACGGCCGTATCCGTGCCAGATGCCGCGGGCGGTTGGTTTTTTGGATCATCCTCGGCCATGGCGGATATCAGTCATCGTCCATATCGGGCGCTATTGTTTCAAGCAGCGCGGCGGTGACGTTTTTATACTGCGAGTCATTGATACGGCGGTATAAGGATTCTTCTTCCGGCCCGTCAAACCCCATGCCGCCCCCCAGCAATTGCTTGCGCCGGATCAGCGATAAAATTGTGATATGTTTGCGCGCCTCGTCGAACAGGCTGTCGAGCTGCACACGGGCTTTTTGTGCCTCTGGCGCATCGATATATTCAACTTTGATCGCGGCGGTGAGGCGTTGCATCGCATCAGCTTTTACCGAACTGACCTTTTGCAGTGAGTTTTTCGCAACCCGCTTGACCTCATTTTCCAGATCTTCTTCCTGCTGCACAGTCAATCGCGGTTTTACCACCTTCAGACTACGGCGGTCAGAGGTATCAATATTGATAAACCCATTCTCTTTCAAAATCGCAACTGTTGCCGGGATCACTGCAGGATTATGAATCACAACCCGAAATGTGCCAGCTGTCGGGTCAGGCCCGAGATCGACCGCAACAAAGTCCCGCAACATTCTGCGCTTGCCGTCAATTTCGACTGTTTCACGGTGAAATAAATTGAGCGTTGCCAGCGCTGATCCCACGCCATTCAGCCGCTCAACAAGCGCACTGATTTCATCAAACATGCGCTCCATCGCCGCTTTGGAATATGAGTCATCTGACTTGGTTAAGCTGAGTTTTAACATTGATCACACCACAAACCATTTAAATATCTTAGAGATTACCGCTAGCCGAGCGATCTGCCAATAATTTAATTTTTTGCTTATTCCAGCAGATTAATATGGCCATTAGCGGCGCCCGCTACCGATCTGTAGCAGCATCGCAAAAACACGCATAACAGCGGCAATACCGTCGGCGCAACGCATTGTGGTTATCGGACATGGAGAAGAGGATTGGTGGAGCCAGACGGGATCGAACCGACGACCTCCTGCTTGCAAAGCAGGCGCTCTCCCAGCTGAGCTATGGCCCCTCACAAACAACATCAAACAATGACGTTTTCTGGTGTAAAGTGTAGCGTTTATGATAGATAGACTGGTTAAGGTCAAGTCTAAATTAAACTCTTCCCAACAAAAAGAATTATTTTTATGTGATAATTTATATTTAGTACCAAATGCGCTGTCATTTTTTCTGAAGCGAACACCTGAAGATAGTTGAGAAGATAGTTGTGAATCTGCGAGCATTATCACGCAAGCCCCTATTATGGAACATTCCTCAATCTTACATTTTCCTTATTGAAATTTTTAAATTCTAACAATATAGGCATAAATTTATGGAAAAATAATCATTTCTTTGATAAATTTATCACTATCTAAATGATAAAAAACACAGCCTAAACACAAGTTACACATAAGGCACACAGAGTAACAATGAGCAAACTTGATAAAATAGATAAAACCATTCTTTCGGTGCTACAAGAAGATGCTAGAATTACTAATCTAGATATTGCTAAAAAAGTTGGCTTGTCTGCGTCTGCTTGTCTGAGGCGTGTAACGTCACTTGAGAAGTCAGGCATCATTCAATCCTATAATGCCGAATTTGATTTATCAAAGCTTGGTCATGATGTTCTTGTGCTAGTGCGGATAACCTTGCAAGGTCAGTCTGCTGCAATGATGTCAGAATTTGAAGAAGCCGCAAAGCAAATACCCCAGATTCTGGCCTGTTTTCTGATTGCTGGTGAAGAGGATTATTTGCTTAGGATTGCGGCAAAGGATGTAACTGATTTTGGCAAAATTCATGCAAACTATCTCTCTGCACTTCCAAATGTGCTTAGAATGGAAAGCAACTTTGTCTTAAGACCTGTTTTTAATCGTGGGTTGGATGCCAATACGTTCTAAATCAGAGATGAGCCCTAATTTACTCAAATAATATTAGGCCTTTAAGGCTGCTGAGTACCGCTTGATTGCTGCTATTTTTTTCTCAAATTGTGACCAATCATCACTATCGGAAATGGCGGCCCAAAGTCTCTCTGTCTCACCGAACACAAGGCTAGATTCCAATGGTTCATCAAAATAATATGGGCGTTGGTTCTGCCGTGCTGGAAGCTCTTTTAAGACTTCTAATAAAGGGCGCAATGGTTCGGGCGCTGATAATATTTGGTTCGCCTCAAACCCAGCGTAAAAATGGTGAAACAGATAATCAAGGTTGATTTTGCTATTTGTTGTCGTGCTAAAAAACAACGATACGAATTCGGCTTCTTTTGCGCCTGAGACTGGTGCTACACCAAATCGCCAGCAAAGTTTGGCAGATAAGGCAGATTGAATGGCAGGATAAAATTTTTGTAATATTTTTTCTAACGGCTCGGTTGAAACAAAGTCTGTAAAGCAGTCAGCAAGCCTGCATAATGCCCATAATGCGGCTTCGGGCTGTTTACCATAGGCATATCTGCCCTCGCGATCAAAATAGGCTGCCGTAAAATTAAAATCCATTTTATCCAGAAATCGCCATGGCCCATAATCAAAGGACTCGCCTGTTAAATTAAAATTATCCGTATTTAAAACGCCATGAACAAATCCCGCGGCCATCCATCCCGCCACCATTTCCGCAACACAGATAATAAGGGCTTCTAATAGCCCTAACAAAAGCGCTTCTGGCGGGCTTTCTGGGTCAATATCTGGATAATAATAACGCGCTACATACCGCGCTAATGTAAGGATTTCTTGAGGTTGATTTAAATAGGCAAGGCGCTGAAAACTGCCAATTCTGATATGACTATGCGATAACCTTACAAGAACAGCAGCGCGTGTGGGAGATGGCTCATCATTTCGATGCAACTGCTCCTCAGTTTCAAACACACTTAAAATTTTGCAACTATTCACACTTAATGCATTAAGATATTCACTCGCAAGAATTTCCCTTACAGCACCTTTTAGCGTAAGTCGTCCATCTCCGCTTCTTGAAAATGGCGTTGTTCCTGAGCCCTTTGTGCCTAAATCAAGAAGTCTGTTTGTGGTATCTTCTCTGAGCTGCGCATATAAGAACCCTCTTCCATCCCCTATTTCCGGGTTATAGATTCCAAACTGATGGCCATGATAACACAGCGCTAATGGAGTTTTGAAACTATCTGGAAATGGTGTGAATGCACCAAAATAAGACTGCCATTGCTCGTCGCTCAACGTATCCAAAGATACATCTTTAGCCGCATCTTGATTCCGATATCGTTTTGTAAGGCTATTAAATTGTGCGGCAGTAACTCTTGCAAAGAAATTTTCGCCTAACATTTCATGGAGCGCAACTGGCTTCATTTCCGCACCTTATCTCGGTAAAAATTAAACGAAATCAGGAAGCATCCCTAATTCCTTGAAAGAGCTGCTAATGTAATTAGACCAACTCAAACAAATGCCTATAACGCAGAAAGCCTAACGCCGAAGTTCTATTACGTTAGTATCTGCATATATGGCATCTAGCTTTCCACCAAGGATATATTCCGTGATAAAATTGCCAAAATGGATTATCTCATCATTGAAGCGTGTACCCTTTGTAGCTTCGATGCCTGAAAATTTCTCTGTTTGGTGTCTAATAATTGATAAATCAGATAAACCTGGCGCAATAACAACATCCAACTCACTCAATGCATCTTTAAGACGGCTATAATCCCTTTGTTGATGAGGAATCCGGTTTGGCACCACAATTATGTGAGGAGTGATGGCACGTGACGAATCTTTTCGATCTTGTATTTCCTCAATAAAATCTCTGGTGGGTCGAATATCTCCCCAATTAATAGATACTGGGACTAATAAACAATGACACATCATCGCAATTTGACAAATACTATCTGGCTTTCCAGCAGAGGTATCGATTAGAAGTAAATCATTAGCAGAGCTCAAATGGTTTCTTACAATTGTATCCACCGTAACGACATTTACAGCATCATACCTATCCCCGATTGGCAGGTGCCGCAATTGCTGAAATCTCCCGTCAATACCTAGCATTTCAAAACTACTGCCCTGAACATCGGTATCTATTAACGAGAGAGAACGCTTGTTATGATATTGCCTAAAATAGTCAGCAAGATAGCAGGTGAGCGTACTTTTACCCACACCCCCTTTCATATTGGCTACCATAATTGCAGATCCCATGATGCTACTCCAAAGGATAAAAGTTAACAAAAAGTTAAAACACTGAAAATACTATCCATTAGGATAGTAAATTTGTCACATGATTTTGCATTTTTTATAGAAAAAGTAGCTAAATAAAACATAAACATGCGCAAATAACCGCTAAAAGGCTTCTTTACTAGTCAATCGCCTCACTAGATTGTACCAACATTTCACCTTTTTTATACAGCTCTTGCGTTTTTGTAAGATAATCGATTGAGCTAATCTTGCCAGATTTATATTCTTTTCTTACGTCAAGCATTTCTGTTTCTATCGTTGCTAGTTCAACTGACACATTTTTATCGCTATCCGCTATAGGGCTAAGTGGCTCTGAATTAGTTTCAACCGCATTTTTTTGGGTATCTGCCTGTTTATCCTCACTGTTTCCATCAAGCTTCACAGCATCTTGCGTATCTGCACTTCTTTTATTTATGACAAACCCGTTATCTAATTCATAAATATTTGGCTTATCAGCTGCTGTTATATCATCCTGTGGCACATCAGCTTTTGACTCAGTCTGCTTACCAACATCTTTTGCTTCATTATCTGTATTCTCAGATGAACCGTTTGCTGAGGCAAGAGAAGGTATATGCTCAGACGATGACTGTAATACCGGCTTTGATTTTTCTTCAGCATCAAAATTATGTGGTTTATTTTTTCGAGAAAGATCGCTTGCGAGCAAAACCATCAAAATACCAATGACAATCAACGCAAAAAGGGAGACGGCCACCTGTTCGCTATTATCTGCCAACGATATCGTTATTTCAAAGTTGCTGAACATCCAATTATCTAACTTTGACAAAACCGAAGTGGATAATTCTAAAATTGAATCAAAATACACGCCAATCCCCATGTTAATTAATATAGAAGTGGGAGGCGATCTTAACCGTTCCTATAATTCTTATGGCTAAACCGCCACCTACAAATACCACATTTAACATTTTGGCAAAACTGATTTTAAATTATGGTTGATGTTAGGGATAATATTTTGCTTCTCTGCTTAGTCGTCAAGTCTATCAACCTCGCTCAATAACGCACGAGATTTAGGATTTTCTTCAGGAAAATAGGATAGCTCCATTGGAACGCATGGGTCACCAAGTCCATAGCTTTCGGCATTCATGTCACCGTTTATAACGCGAAGGTCAGGATTATTGTGTGACTGTGTGTTTTTTTTGGACATAATCATATACCTCAATACGTCAAATCTTCGAACAAAATATCATTGGCGCTGGTATAAATAACACCGTGACCTTAACCATCACTTGGATTGATTGTTCGGAAAATCAATAAACCTAATCCAAAAATCGATTACATCCAATTAGATAATTTCTGCCGTAACTTTTATGGACATAAACTTTATTTTAGCCGTTTTAGGAGGATTCTTGTCTTCTGAATTCAATATTAGGACAACGATTACTAATCACTGTTATTCCATTTTTCCTTGCCTTGGCTTCTGCCTCAGCATGACCTATGTCCAGCTGCAGCCATAATGTTTTAACTTGGCATTTTATGGCTTCTTCAACTATCTCCGGTACGGCATCTGAACGTCTAAAAACATCTACCATGTCAATTTCATGCTCAATATCAGTAAGCTTGGCAAAACATTCCTGCCCAAGAATTTCTCCCCCTGCATGGCCAGGGTTTACTGGGAAAACCTGATATCCCCTTTTTAGCAAATTGCGCATAACTGAATTACTCGGACGCTCTTCTTTTACGCTCGCTCCAATAAGCGCAATCGTTTTTGTATTAGCTAGAATAGAGTCTATTACCTTATCTTCATCATCAAAATTCATTTTGTTTATCCAATAATTTTTTTTATGACTTTTTTTTAACTATATTTTTTGGTTTGGATTATTTATCTAACTGCGCTCAACTATATAGTTATCATAGTAACGATACCGAATGAATGAAATCAATATTAAATGAGCCCTCAAACTAGTACATTAAGTTTATATATCACTTGACGTTACAGGATAGTTTCTTAACATGTTTTTTTAAAATTGGAGAGAATAATGCCGCTCACAAATATTGACCATTACGCTATCAGAACTTCTAAACTAGAAGAAACCAAAGCCTTTTATGAAGTGCTTGGTCTGGTCGATGGTAAGCGACCAAATTTTCCGTTTAAAGGGCATTGGCTCTATCTCGGAGAGGTTGCGTTAGTGCATTTAATTTCCGCTGATCCGAACAAGCCAGGCGGTTTAGAAGAATATCTTGGCAAAGCAGAAGGCGACAAAACTCTATTAGGAAGCGGGTCTGTGGATCATCTTGCATTTCGGGCAACAGACGCAAATGCGTTGAAACAGCGATTAGAGGATCAAAATATCGCCTTTACGGAACGTGAAGTCCCAAATATGCAATTATTTCAAATATTTGCAAAAGACCCAAATAACATCACGATAGAAATAAATTATTACCAATAATAATAATGTATTAAATATTTGAAGGAACAAAAACTGTGCGTTTAATTGATTTGAGCGGCGAGATTTATCAGAAATGTCCCACATTACCTAACCACCCGCCTGTAACATTCAGCGCTTATCAAACCCATGATACGGTTCGAGAGTCAGAGGGCGTCCAATTTTCGTGCGCATCGTCTTTTCTGACCCTTGGTGAACACACCGCCAGCCACGTTGATGCCCCCTGTCACTTTGACGAGAGAGAGACTGCATTGAGTGTTGATGAGATGCCGTTAGACCAATTCTACCGCCCTTCCTTGTGCTTGGATTTATCTCATATTCCTTTAAGGAGTGATATATCTATTGCTGACTTGCAAGAAGCAGAGGCAAAAACCGGTGAAACCATAAATAAAGGAGATATTATTCTGCTCTATATGGCCCATTATGATAGAACTTTTGGAAGTCCAGAATTTCTAACCGATTTTCCTGGTCTTACTAAAGAATCTGCAACTTGGCTTGGAGAAAAAGGGATCACAAGTTTCGGAGTAGAAGCGGTTAGCCCTGGAAGGCCAGGTAAAAATAATTTCGAAGTGCATCTTGTATGTCGTAACATGGGCTTCACACATATGGAGGGATTAGCAAATCTGCATCAGGTTGTTGGTTTGGGGCATTTTCAGTTCGCTGGATTTCCGTTAAAAATTAGAGGTGGAACAGGCAGTCCAATTCGCGCTGTAGCGATTATTGACGAGCTTGAGACATCATGAAATGAACCCTGCCCCCCTGATAGATGGATTTATCCTCGGATTCTCTTTAATCCTTGCAATTGGGGCGCAAAATAGTTTCGTAATTCGCCAAGGTCTTGCCAGAAATCACGTTTTATTATCTGTCGGATTCTGCGCAGTCAGTGATATGTTGCTCATCATCTTGGGCATTGCAGGCATGGGTCTCTTCGCTGAGAAATTCTTTAATGCCTATTATCAATGGATATTTATTCTAGCTGCGATTTGGATTGCATTTTATGGAGTCTCTCATCTAAGGAATGTGTTCACGTCATTTGATCAGAGCACCCAAGAATACAGACCTGAGCAGATTGGAAAAAAGCAAACACTTGTTAAATTATTTGTCTTAACATTTGTTAACCCGCATGTATATCTCGATACCTTGGTATTGATTGGGATAATTTCATTACAATATAAGGGAGCAGACGTCTGGGGATTTGGCATCGGAGCGTCATTGGCAAGTTTGGCGTTTTTTATCTCCCTTGGATTTGGTGCAAGCGCCATGTCCTCTTTGTTTAATAACAAAATGGCCTGGAGAATTCTTGATAGCATTATCGCAGGCATCATGTTTTTTATATCATTAAAACTAATATATCAAAGTGGCATAATCTGATAGCCTATAGATACCTGTTAAGGCTTGGGGTTAAGGCTCAGTATAAGTTCTGTCCCTGTTATAAGGGCTTTATGATTATGTTATGAATGATTCAGAAACCCTGTAAAATCAACTATTATGTAGGAGAAACACCGTTGAAACTCCCTCTTCTTTTTATTATCACAATTTGCAGTACCACTTTGCTAAGTGCGCCCATATTCGCCCATAGTTGCGAGCTAAATGGTAATACAGCTGAAGATATAATGAAATATAATCAATGCGTTGCCAATCAAGGCTCAGATTCTAAATTAGATGAATTCAGAAGTAGCTACGAGCGTGAAATAGCAAGATTAACAAGCGAGAATATCAGATTGGAGCGCCGTATTGCAAAGATCAAAAATGCCCTAGCTACGATAATGTCTACATATTAATTTATGTAGACATTATCCTTTGGAAATGCTGGATTTTGGTCAGCAACGTGCTATATACCCTTTATGCTAACGCGTTAGTGTCATTAACTTTAATATTTTACAAACCAGATTACGTATGGGACTTGGCATTGTCAGGCAGTTTTGCGTAAACTAAAAAAAGAGGCAAATGATGAGTGCTCTTAGAGATGATGTTGATCCTGAAGGATTATTGGAATTTTCGGTTGTATTTTCGGACCGTTCGCTTAACTCCATGTCTGCTGTTTTCGGCGATGTTATGCGTGATATATCGCGTATCTTAAAACAAGCCTATAACGCGGATTCCATGGCCGTTGTTCCAGGCGGCGGTACTTATGGAATGGAAGCCATTGCAAGACAATTTGCATCTAATAAATCAGCGCTTATTATCCGAAATGGCTGGTTCTCTTATCGTTGGTCGCAAATTCTGGATGCCGGCGACATTGCCAAGACGCAAACAATTATTAAAGCCTCTCAATTATCAGACGAACCAACCTCGCCTTTTGCCCCTGCTTCCCTAGAAAAAATCAAAGCCGAAATCACAAAACAAAAACCAGACATTGTGTTCTGCCCTCACGTTGAAACTTCAGCTGGAATAGTAGTACCCGATAGCTTTATTAAGCAAGTATCAGACGCAGTGCATGAAGTGGGTGGTTTGTTCGTTTTGGATTGTGTGGCAAGCGGGACTTTGTTTGTAGATATGCAAGCAACTGGTGTTGATGTATTGCTAACCGCCCCACAAAAGGGTTGGAGCGCAAGCCCATGTGCCGCCGCTGTTATGATGTCCGCTCGTGGGCGCGAGATACTAAATACAACCAAAAGCTCCAGTTTTGCTAATGATTTGAAAAAATGGACTGAAATAATGGAGATTTATGAGTCTGGCAAGCATGCTTATCACGCAACCATGCCAACAGATTCGCTTCGCCTTTTCAGGGATGCCTTGATTGAGACAGAATCCTTTGGATTAGAAGCTATCAAAAATGCGCAAATCGAACTCGGGCGTAGATGCCGCGAAGTTGTTGAGCGTTATGGTTATCATTCTGTAGCTGCAGATGACTATAAAGCGCCTAGCGTGATTGTAAGCTATACAGACGATATTGATATCAAAACTGGCAAGAAGTTTATGCAAGCAGGAATGCAGGTTGCAGCAGGTGTTCCGCTGGAATGCGGGGAGCCAGAAGGCTTTTCCACTTTTAGAATAGGTCTGTTTGGTTTGGATAAATTAACAGATATAGACAGAACGGTTGCAAATCTGGAGAAAACTCTGGAAGCGGTTAGAGGCCAGAATTCCTAATAACTGCCAATATTTTAACAGATAATTCCTATTGGTCATTTCCGCTTGTGATATGCGAAACCGACCAATAGGAGCAAACAAAAGGGTTACCTTTTATTTTACTTAACAGTGAATTTTTGTTTCGGGAACCGGCCTGCAAACGCTTCTTGTGCATCCAGTGGTAGAACGCCGGTCGCATCCCATTGTTTTTTGTTAAAGTCTGTTGTTTCCAGCTCTGATCTGAATGTATCATTAAGTCTATTAATCATGTTAAACATGGATGATGCGAGCGTAATCTCAACAATTTCTGCGTCCGAGAAATGCGCTCTCAAGCTATCCCAAAGTGGGCCATCGTGAAGCGCTTTATTTAACGTCACAGCTTCTGCCCATTCAATGGCTAGTTTTTCCTTAGCCGTAAATGCATCACTCTCTTTATATTTATTATCTGCCATAAGCGCTATTTGTTGTTCTGAATAGCCAAGCCCTTGGGCATAAATACTCGTATGGGAAGTGCAATAATTACACTCATTCGTGATAGATGTTTTAACGCAGGCCAATCCCCTCAACCCAACATCAGAGCTAGCACCAAGCCCTTCTTGACGAGTTGCCGTAAGGAAGCCTAAAAACCATCTAGCAATCTGCGGAGATGTATTAGTAAGTATTTTGAGCAAATTAGAAGATCGCCCTAAAAACATGTTAGAGGCTTCTAATATCTCAGCCTCGCCGCCTGTCACTTCTTCTGGGTCAACGCCTTGAATACGCTGCATCATTCACTCCTTAATCATATTTCATTTATTTTTTGTTTATTTATTTAGGCTTAGATTAAACAGATTTAGCTTCAAAAGCAGCCCTTGAATTGTTTATAACGCTATTTTTTATAATAATGGGGCGACTTTTTCAGCAGCGAGAATCATGGAGCGTCTAGATAACTCAACATCAGCCCAGTCCATTCCTGCATACATTAAGGTGCCAAATTCTCCCACCTCTTCTTTAAAAGCCTGTAAATCATCTTGCACCTTATCAGGCGTACCCCAAATTATCATTTTTTCGCATACATCTTCAAAGGTTACATCCTCATCTGCCTGATTCGCATCAGATTTGAATAAACCGATTTTTCCCATTGCCGAAAATTTGGTAAAGAGCTGTTTATAATAAAATACATAGGGGCTATCTGGTCCTAATGCATATTCACGTGCTTTGGCTAAATCATCGGCAACAAACACTGCCTTGGCAACACGCCAATTAGCGGGGGAAGCCTGCCTATTAACTCTGGCACAGCCTTCAACATATTTTTGCCAGTGAGAGGCAACCCATATAGGCATGATAATATCTGCGCTTATGGGATCCCAGCCCCGCGCAGCTGCTTCGCTCACCCCATTAGAAAAGGGCGCAACAGCAGTAACCACAATAGGAGGATGAGGCTGTTGGAGAGGCTTCGTCATAATCCCCTGCCCTATTTCGGTCATCATGGTGTTTTCTGTTGAAATTTGCCAATATTTTCCAGAAATATTATAAGGGGGATCACGTTGCCATATTTCCAACACCATATTAATGCCCTCAAGGAACATCTCTGATCTGTCTTGTTGCAATGTGCCAAATAATTCCGCATCAGAAATCAGCCCACCTGGAGAAATGCCAAAGTTAAAGCGTCCCCCTAGCATATGGTCTAGCATGGCTACTTGACCTGCGATATGCACCGGGTGAAGATTAGGAATATTAACGGTTCCTGTTCCAAGTCGTATCTGCTTTGTCTGATAAGCAAGCGAGGCCATAAACATACCGCAAGAAGTAATATTCTCTGCGCTATCTGATAAATGCTCACCGGCATATGCTTCAACAAATCCAAGCTCATCTGCAAGAATAATAGCCTGCCTGTCTTCCTCTAAACATTGCTGCCAGTCCTTGCCGATCGGGTGGACTGGACGTGTAAAAAAACCTAGCTTCATTAATAATCTCCCCCGCATAATTCTGCCCTAGGATTATCTGATAGCCAAGCCATAGTTTTAATTTTTACTTAAAAAGCATTATTTCATGATGCGTATTTTAGGTAAAACTACGGATACAGGTTAGCCGTTGACACCCCTTGGCTCTATTGCGCACTATAAATTAGTTTTTCATCAAGGAATGGTTATGCATTTATTAATAAAATTAGCGGTGCTGTCGGTTTTAACTCTTTTTTTCGTGGTGGGGATTATTTCAATCTCACAGTCGGAGACTATTGATGACCTCGTTGAAAGAGAAGCGCTATTCTATCTTAAATTCACAGACACACCCTTCAGTGGTGAATTAGAAGGAATCCAACAAGGCCGGATTTCTGAAGGAAAAAAACAAGGTTCTTGGTTGGCATTTTGGCTTACCGGTCAGCTCAAAAGCAAAGGGGATTATATAGATGGCAAAAAAACAGGTCCTTGGCTTTTTTTCTATACGAATGGCCAGCTTATGAGTAAGGGAGACTACTTGGAGGATTTAGAAGATGGTGACTGGCTATACTATTTTCGAGATGGAACCATCAACCAACAAAGCTCTGGCAATTATAAAGATGGCAAAAAGCTGAATTCAAATTAAAAAAGGGGAAAGCGTGTGACACGAATAACTAAAATTCAAAAAGATACATTAAATCCGAAATTTAACGAATTTTATTCTGCCGTGGAGAATTTACTTGGAAGAGTACCAAATTTTTATAAAACATTCAGCAACTCGCCTTTTCTTGCTATGGCGTTTCTGCCGATCAACGCGCTTGCTCAGCGCGAATGGCAAGGAACAAACATAAGCGGAAAAATAAAAGAGCTTATCGTTATTAAAACAAGCCATACAAATGGATGCAAATATTGCTATGCGCATAACACCTCATTGGGCAGGGCAGCAGGGATAAGTGATGCGCAAATAAAGGCAATTTCCTTAAACGAATACGCTAACTCTTCCCTTTTTGAGCAAGAAGAAGTGCTCGCACTTAAATGGGCTGAGGCTGTAACACTCAATAAAGCAGCCAAAGACGATACATTATTTAATGAATTAAAATCCTGCTATACGGAAACTCAAATCGCTGAAATGACAATCTTGTGCGCTATGTTTAATATGATAAACAGAATAAATGATTCCCTTGATGTAGACCTAGAAGACACAACCGAAATAGATAAGATTCAAAGATCACTTGTTTTGGAGCCAAAGAAAATGACACATTATTTAACGTGGCTATCTAATTTTTGGCAAAGAGAATATCCAACTGGAACCTAAAATAGACGGCTCTGCTTTCTTGAAATTTTATATGCTCAGAAATCAGAAGAAAAACAGTAATTAAGAAGAGAATATAATCATGCACGTAAATGTTACAATCCAAACGTTTAAAACTGAAAATGAGTTAGAACTTAGCGTTATGCGTTGGGATAAAATAAAAAACGAATTCATGCCCAAATTCAAAGAAATGGGTCTTGTTCGATACACAACGAGCCGAATTTTAAGCGACCGGAATAAATTTCAACTTAGTCATATTTTCGAATATAAAAACAATGAATCGGCCCAAAATTGTATCCCCATTTGGGGGGAGATAGAACGAAAATGGAGTGAAAAAATAGAAAACACAACAACAAGCTATCGTGGGAAAATGATGGATCGTTTTGATTTCGAAGAAAAATAATAAATGCCCCTTTTTTCAAGATATATACTCGCACTTATTATTGGCTTATTTAGTGCTTCAGCCGCAGTTTCAGCATCTAAAGCGGATATAAACGCAACCGGCGTGATCTGCGGATTAGAGGATGGCTATGACTATGGATATTCCTTCACTAATGAGGAGGTATTACGTTATACCTTTATTGTTACGGATGATAAAATACTACCCAATATAAAGCCGCTAGGCCCTTTTACCGATAAGTCAGATTATATTGAATGGAATGTCCATTTTTCTAATACAACTTTCTGGTTTAGGCTTAATTTAGCCACACTAATCCTCACGACACAAAGCGAAGAAGCTAATTTAAAGTTTAACCATCAATGCGAAATCTATGAATTAACGCAATGGAATAGAGAATTATCAGAACTAGAACACTTATATCAAAGCGAATATGACACATATCTTGAATTTAGTGATGAATATCACAAAAGCTTGAAACACTATTAAACAGCGCACTACAAATAGCGCCAATAACCATAAGCTATTCGCACGCCCCTAACATATAGACAAAGCAGTCTGCAATTATTCTGTTTTATAGCAGTTCTATTTTTTCTTTATTGGTATAACAAAACTTGCGGGATATTCCCTGTGTTTATCAGTGATTGCATCTGTAATTCCGAAATCAATAAAAACAGCACTCGCTACTATCTTGCCACCCATCGTACTAGGGACTGACGCATTGGCAGTTCTGCCATCCTCTGTAGTACATCTGAGAATTAAGTTATCATCGCTTCGTCTAATCAATGGAGAACTCGGGATTTCAACATCCATCGACATTCTTTTGTTGCTTACAAAGCATTCACCAGAACTCCCATCGCTAAAAGACAATGCAACAGGTACATATGCGTCATTTGTAATGGATGCACAGCTGGTTAATGCAGGAATAAGCAAAGAGATAAAGAATAGCTTCTTCATGATAACAACCTGTCTATTGGATCTAACTTTTAAAAAAATAATGGTGGAGCGTACTGGGATTGAACCAGTGACCCCCACGATGTCAACGTGGTGCTAAACTTTATAAGCTTTCATAAATTAGTTATATAAATCAATAATTTAATATGTTT
>ERZ802822.951-NODE-951-length-19282-cov-33.598282_pt1 | contig 19282 bp, 31 predicted proteins | sample MGYA00345649_ERZ802822 | MGnify/ENA primary metagenome ERZ802822 (study PRJEB30503, sample SAMEA104212359) | marine metagenome | biome: Westerlies Biome; feature: [SRF] surface water layer (ENVO:00010504) within the epipelagic zone...; material: water...
GCGGTGAAGTTCGTTCCCAAGGAACTGATCGAAACCACCCTCACCCTCGGCGGCCGCAGCCGCCAGGTGCTGGTGCAGGTGGTGGCCCGCTACAGCCTGCCCAGCATCATCGACACCCTGCGCATCAACATCGCCACCTCCTGGAACCTGGTGGTGGTGGCCGAACTGGTGGCGGCCGAAGTGGGGCTGGGCAAACGCATTCAGCTGGCCCAGCGCTTCTTCCGCACCGATCAGATCTTTGCCGAACTGATCGTGCTGGGGTTGATCGGCTTCGCCATCGACATGGGCTTCCGTCTGTTGCTGCGCCTCAGCTGCCGCTGGGCGGTCTGAGCCATGGAACTGCTGGTTCAGAACCTCTGCAAACGCTTCGGCGACAAAACCGTCCTCGAGGACATCAACTTCTCGATCCAATCCGGTGAGTTCGTCACCTTCGTCGGCAGTTCCGGCTGCGGCAAGAGCACCCTGCTGCGGCTGATCGCCGGCCTGGATCACCCCAGCGGAGGCCGGATCCAGGTGGATGGATCCCCCGTTGAAGGGCCCGGCCCCGACCGGGGCATGGTGTTTCAGAAATACAGCCTCTACCCCTGGCTGAATGCAGCCGACAACGTCGCCTTCGGCATGCGGTTGCAGGGCATGACGTCGGCCGACGTGCGCGATCGCACCGCCTATTTCCTCGAGGTGGTGGGTCTGCGGGATGCCGCCACCAAACTGCCGCGGGAACTCTCCGGTGGCATGCAGCAACGGGTGGCGATCGCCCGCGCCCTGGCCACCAACCCCAGCGTGCTGCTGCTCGATGAGCCCTTCGGTGCTCTGGACCTGCAGAACCGCGAAACCATGCAGGACTTCCTGCACAAGCTCTGGCAACGCACCGGCCTGACCGTGCTGCTGATCACCCATGACGTGGAGGAAGCCCTGGTGCTGGCCCAGCGCGTGCACGTGCTGGCACCGAACCCCGGCCGGATCATCCGCTCGCTGGACGTGACCCTGGACAAAAGCGATCTGGATCAGCTGCGCCTCAGCGGTGAGTTCCTGCAGCTGCGCAGGAGCCTTTCAGGTTCACTGCGACAGTTGGAGCCCACCATCGGGTGATGGCGTCCCCGCAGCGGTTTCTGCCGGCCCAGGCCTACACCGATGCGCAGGTGCATCACTGGGACTGCAGCGGTTACGCCCAGCGCTACTGGCATCCACTGACCGCTGGATCAACCCTGCCGGCCGGCCACAGCCTGGCGCTCACCCTGCTGAATCAGCCCCTTCTGCTCACCCGATCCGAGGACGGAACCCCCCGCGCCTTTCTCAACCGCTGCCCCCACCGCGGCGTGGCCTTCCAGCACGAACGCGAGGGAGCAACCGCCTGCCGTCGCCTGATCTGCCCGTACCACGGCTGGACCTACAGCCTGCAGGGTGAACTGCTGGCGGCGGCCCGTGAGCAGGGCTTCGATCCCCCCTTCCAACGCCAGGACTGGCCGCTCCCATCCCTGCCCTGCCGCGAGGATGGCCCCTTGATCTGGGTTGCACTCACCCAGGCGGTGACGCCCCTGGAGCAGCAGCTCGACCTGGTGCATCAACGGGTGGCTGACCTCTGGGGACAGCCCCTGCATCAGGTGCGGACCCTGCAGCGCACCCTGCACTGCAACTGGAAGATCGCCCACGACAACACCCTGGACGACTACCACGTCGCCGTGGCCCATCCAACGACGCTGCACCGCGAACAGGGGCCGGTGCGCGATTACGCCCACCACGCCTCGGCCCTGGTGAACCTGCTGGTGACCCCCCACGCCGATGGCGGTTGCTTTCACACCTTCGGCTTGCCCCCCTGGCTGCATCTGATCACCTGGCCGGACGGCCGTCTGGCGCTGCTGGAGTTTCTGCCCCTCAGCCTCGACAGCTGCCGCATGCAGTTGCGGCTGTTCGCTCCAGGCGCAACCAGCGGTGGACCGTCTGCGGATGCGGTCAACAACGCCTGGCTGAAGGAATTGCTGGCGTTTCTGGACGAGGACCAGGCCCTGGTGGAATCCGCCCAGCGCGGCTACCGCAGTGGTCTCGTGCCCGGTCCACCCCATGGGCTCGAACAACGGATCATCCACTGGCAGGAGGTCTACCGCCGGGACCTGCCCGAAGAGCTGTCCCAATCCCTCAGCTGATCACACCCATCCTGATCACACCACTCAGGCCGGCACCGGTGAGCGCAGCTCAGCATGCAGCGCATCCCAGAAACGCTTGCGACCCGCGATCACCTGGCGCTTCACCTGCTCCACCCGTTGCATGGCCACGGCGTCGTCCCCCACAAGGGCCAGCACCATCGCCTCGGCCAACGGGCCATGGCTGTCGCCATCGAGCGTGATATGGCGTTCGAGGTACCAGCACAACGTTGGACATGGCAACGCCAGGGCCTGCAGTCGCTTCAGCAGCGCTCGGAACAGATCCGGCACCAACAGCTCCCGGCCGTAGGCAAACGCCGCAGCCAGGGCATGGCTCTCACCGTCCTGAATCAGCACCTGCGTGGTGGTGAGAAAACGGGCTGCAGCGGGCGGGATCCGCGGGTGTTGCACAGCGCTGCCGAGATCACCGGCCATCGCCTGCTGCAGCACCGCGTCGATGGCCGAGGTATCGGCACCGATCTCCACCATCGCCCGGCGGTAGATGCCGAAATGGGACAGATGCAACGGGCCACCGAGGGCCTCAGGCAGACAATCACACTCCTCCTCCGCCACCAGGCTGTTGATCAACCCGGCGCTGTGCGGATGCTGGGGCGGCACCCAGGGAACACCGGATGGTGCCAGGTGCTGCTGCAGCGCCTTGAGCAACAACATGAAGTCCCACACCGCAAACACGTGGTGTTCAACGAACACCCGAAGATCTGCGATCGAAACAATCGCCTCCGGCAAGGGATGGCGCTGGAGATCCATCGTCAGAGGCCCAGTTCCGTCAGACCCGGGAAATCATCGGGTCTTGGGCCATCACCCCAGGTGAACAGGCGATCGCCCTCCGCGATCGGCACGTCGTTGATGCTGGCCTCACGCCGGCGCATCAACCCGTTCTCGGCAAATTCCCAGTTCTCGTTGCCATGGGCGCGAAACCACTGCCCCTCGGCGTCATGCCACTCATATTGGAAACGCACAGCGATGCGGTTACCGGAACACGCCCACACTTCTTTGATCAATTTGTAGTCCTGTTCCTTCGCCCACTTGCGTTGCAAAAAAGCAAGGATCTCAGCCCGGCCGTGGATAAATTCACTGCGATTACGCCAGAAACTGTCCTCCGTATAGGCCAATGAAACCTTGTCTGGATCCTTGCTGTTCCAGGCATTTTCGGCCATCCGTGCCTTCTGCTGAGCGGTTTCGAGGGTGAACGGTGGAAAGGGAGGTTTTCCGGTCATGGCAACAACAAATTGGGGAAAAGAAAAAGGGGATGCATCACAGGGTCAGGGCAACTGGCTGATCACCCGCACGTTCTGATCGGGCTTGTAGCGGGCAATCCACTGGCGCAGCTGGGATTCCTCTTCATCCGTGCGGGTGCAGGCAAATCCATAGCGGGCACGAACCCGTTCGGAGGCGGCCCGCAGTGCCCTGACACCCAACGATTCCAGTTCCGACACCCGAAATGAATCTCCGGGTTTCAGATACTCAAGAATCACAGTTGATGGTGAATACAACGTGCTGGATTGGCCATCCGGCCATTCCAACTGAAAGCGAACCTCAGGCATCCATCCGTACACATTTGGTGGATCCTGCAACAGGCCATTCGGCATCGCTGTCTCATCCGCCACAGCCGAATCCGGTGAGTCCGCTCGCCCCCTCCCAGAGGCAATCCGACGCCCCGGAGCGCTGCAGCAGCACCCGGCATTCACCGGTGCTGAAGCGACCGATCCGACAGCAGATCAGGTCCGGATCGCCCTGCAGCATCCGCACCATGGTTGACGTCCGGGACGGATCCACGGCCAGCAAGTAGCCGAAGCTCGGGAAACAGCTGAGCCAGGCCTGTTCCTCCACCCCATCAGGGCGGTCCACCGCATCCAGATCGATGCTGAGCTCCAGGCCACAGGCTTCGGCAAACATCACCGACGTTCCCGTCAGTCCACCCATGCTGATGTCCTTGGCAGCGCGCACCAGGCCCTCAGCCGCCAGTACCGGCAGCAGGCCCAGATGGGAGCGCAGTCGAGCTGGGGTGGCATGGGTGGCCGCATCCCAGAAGGGGTAATGGCGGTAGAAGGCCCCGTTTTTGTTCACGAGCATCCACAGTTCGTCGCCGGGTGCTGCCGCCCGGGCGGAGAGCACCGGCCCCTCTGCCACCCCAAGAACGGCAACCGACAACGCTGTGTAGGGACTCTGCTGATTGGAATGCCCCCCCACCATCGGCACCCCGAAGCGCTCACAGGCGAATCGCATCCCCTCCAGCAGAGGCTGCAACGCATCGGCACCACCACTCCAGACACTGTTGACCAACGCCAGCGGTCGACCGCCCATCGCCGCGATGTCGCTCAGATTCACCAGCACACCGCTCCAGCCGGCAAACCACGGGTCCTCCTCCACCAGCCCAGGATGCATGCCCTCACAGGCCAGCAACAGCTGGCCGTTCTGGCGAGGCAGCAGACCGGCATCATCCCCCAGCATCCCCGCTGCACCAAGCTGTGGGAACGGCTGGTGGCAAAACATCCCGGCCGCTGGCTGAATGTCGCGTTTGGCCAGCAGACCGCTGTGCAGCCGCAGTCCATCCATCAGCTCGGCAAAGCTCATGCGGCAAGGGATGGCAGGAGCGAACATGACGGCCGCCGCTCCCGCGACGGCGCGTAGTAATTGAGATCGGCCTGCATCAGGTGATGCCGGATGCCACGGATCTCGAGTTCCTCAATCGAGGCCCAGTGCAGACGGCGAAAGAAACGCACGTTCTGAATCTGCACCGTGGCCATGAAACGATCACAGCCCCAGCCGTTGGCGGTGGTGACCGCCTTCCAGATCAACCCCTTGCCGATCTGGTTGTGACGGCGAAAGTCGCTGTGCACCCCAAGGCGTCCGCCATACCAGAGCCGTGGTTCGGTCTCCACGATCCGCACCACACCCACCACCTGCGCCTCCGGACCGTCCTCCTTCAGACCGTTTTCCTCCCGGCGCTCCTGCTCCAGCTCGGGGTCGCATCCGTGATGCAGGGCCGCGATCGGACAGGCGATGCGGTCGAGTTCATCCCGATCGGACTGTTCGAACACGTGCTGCTCCTCGCAGAAGATGCTGCGCCGCAACGACCAGTAACCCGCGATCAGGGGCGAATCGGGACGCAGCAGGTGAAAGCTGAACCGATCCGAACTGGCGGTGGGCGACAGGCGGAAATCATCGGCGTCGATGCCGATGCCAGCCCGCACCGAAGGGGTGAACAGGCTGGGGGCGGAGCTGATGCTGCGGCCGATGCCACGGCTGCTGGGATCGAGACAGAACACCATGGTCAGGCCGCCTGCTCGAACAGCGACAGCGCCGAACAGGCTCCACATTTGGCGCAACCGGCCGACATCGCCTCGGAGCGCAGATCTCCTTGGTGCAGGAGCTCGGCAACCCCCTTGTAGACGTCGACCATGAAGGCTGTGTCCGGTGCCGGATGGTGCTCCAAGGGTGTGCCGGTGATCGGCACAAACGGAACCACAAACGGGTAGACCCCCAGTTCGATCAGGCGGCGGCTGCAGTCGAGCAGTGCCTCCCGGCTGTCGCCCAGGCCGGCCAGCAGATAGGTGGACACCTCTCCCCGCCCGAACACGGCGACAGCATCGGCGAAGGCCGCGTAGTAACGCTCGAGGCTGAGCTCCGATTTGCCCGGAAGGATGCGACGCCGCACCTCCGGCTCCACCACCTCGAGGTGCATGCCGAGGCTGTCGATTCCCGCAGCCTTCATCCGCTCGTACCAGATCGGATCATCGGGGGGTTCGCACTGCCCCTGGATCGGCAGATCGACCCGACGCTTCACCGCCGCGGCCGTCTCGGCCATCAGCCTGGCGCCGCGGTCATCGCTGTTGGGGGTGCCGGTGGTCATCACCAGCTGCTTCACACCATCCAGGCGCACCGCAGCTTCCGCAACCTCGGCCACCTGCTCCGGGGTCTTGCGGATCACCGTGGCGCCGTCCTCAAGGGACTGCTCGATGGCGCAGAACTGGCAGGACTGGGAGCGATCTCGGAAGCGGATGCAGGTCTGCAACAGCGTGGTGGCCAGCACATCTCGGCTGTGCAGCAAGGCGATGGAGCGGTAGGGGATCCCATCCGCCGTGCTCAGGCCGTAGAAGGCCGGTTCATCGGTGGTGGTCACCACCGGCAGGGCGTCCTGCTGAGGACCGGTCAGGGTCAAGCCGTCACCACGTGCCGCCAGGCTGTACGCCGATGAGCCGGAGACGTCGTTGTAAACGGGCACCATCACCGTGGTGCCATCCACATTCAGGGCCCTGTGGTCAGAGGGTCCAGCCCCGCCGCGACGGCCCCGGTTTCCCTCCAGTGGTTCGGCCCGAACCCCCTTCACCTGCAGTTCGGTCACCAGGCGTCCGAGCTCAGACATGGTTGATCTCCTCGATCACATGGGACATCCCGGCGGCCATTGACGTTTCGGCCATCGACGTTTCGGATGGAACCGGATCGCTCGCCATCTCCTGCATCGCTACGGCCGCGTTGCGATTGATCCGCAGCGACAACAGTTCCGGACGGCTGTAATGGCCGACGCTGTCCATCATTCGCTTGCGCTTGGTGATCAGGGCCAGATCGAGTTCGGCGATGGCCAGGCCTTCACCGTCGGGCAAGGGACCCGCCAGGTAGCGGCCCTCAGGACTGATCACAGCGGTGTGACAGCCCCCTTGAAACGCCTTGTGCAACGACGCATCTGGCGTGATCGCCGCATGGTCCTCCGGATCAAGCCATCCGGTGGAGCAGATCACGAAACAGCCGGCCTCCAGGGCGTGATGCCGCATGGTGACGGCGGTCTGCTCGCTGAAGATCGGCCCGACCAGCGACCCGGGGAACTGGGCGCAGTGGATCTCCTCGCCCTGGACCATCAACGCGTAGCGCGCCAGCGGGTTGTAGTGCTCCCAGCAGGCCAACGCCCCGACCCGACCAAGCGGGGTGGACACCACCGACAGGCCGGAACCGTCCCCCTGCCCCCACACCATCCGCTCGTGATAGGTGGGTGTGATCTTGCGGCGCTTGAGAGCGATCTCGCCGCAACTGTTGAACAGCAACTGGGTGTTGTAGAGCGTGCCACCGTCCCGTTCGTTCACCCCCAGCAACACCTGCATGCCGTGCTGCCGTGCTGCCGCTGCCACCGCGTCCGTGACCGGCCCGGGCACCACCACAGCCTGGTCATAGAGCGCCAGGTGGGAGCGCCCCATGCGAACAGGGGGCTCAACAAATGAGAAGTAGGGGTAATAGGGCAGGAACGTCTCCGGAAAGACGATCAGCTCAACGCCTTCGGCCGCCGCTTCGGCCATCGCGTTGAGCACCTTCTGAAGTGATCCATCCAGGCTGAACAGCACGGGACGGATCTGGGCAGCGGCAACTTTGACAGTGGTCACCATGAAATAGGTACGACGCCGACTCAGAGCGTCCAGGTGTCGAGGATGAAGGCCCCTTCCTTGCGATGCATCAGCACGATGTCGAGCACATCAAGGGGATTCACCGGGGTGATGCCCGGCATCAGCGCCTTCTCGCTGTGTCCGTAAAGCGCCTGCAGAGCGAAGCGACAGGCGTACACCTTTCCCCCCTGATCCATGAACTTCTGCAGCCGTGCGTTGAAGTTCAGGTGACCATCAAAGGCGGCATCACCGAGCTTGGGGAATCCACGCATCACACCGAGGGTGACACCAGGGCCATAGAGCAGAACAGAGGTTTCAAACCCTTTGGTGATCAGACGACTGGCCTGTAGAAGATTGACCAGGCCGATAGAACCTTCGAAGGCAACGGTGTGAAACGTGACCAAGGCCTTTTCACCCGACTCAGCCTTCACATCGGGAAAGACTTTTTCCTCATAGTCAACAAGATAATCCCCCGGCTGGTTGGCTGGACGGTCGACGACAGGCATGTGAAGAAACCATAAGCATGCAAAGACTGGCTCCGGTCGGCCCACAAAAAATGTACGAAATACAACCAAATTTGAGACTGAATCAAACTGGCTGACAGCGGGAGTGCAATCAATTTGGTGGCCTTGGCTACAACACAAGTGTTGAGTTCAAGGAACAATCTTGGCCATAGGTCATGTGCTGATTGATGCTGAACAGTGCGCATGATGGCGCCCGATTCAAGGCCAATCATGCAGTTGTGGTGATCGGAGCCGGTCAGGCCGGACTTTCGGTGGTCTATCAGTTGCAGCAAAGGGGCATCCGTCCTGTGGTGCTGGAAAAGCACCGCATCGGATACGCCTGGGATCAGCAACGCTGGGATTCTTTCTGCCTGGTCACGCCCAACTGGCAATGCCGCTTGCCGGACTTCCCCTACGACGGCAACCAGCCCGAGGGGTTCATGCCCAAGGCAGAGATCGTGGCGTACCTGCAACGCTTCGCGCGGCACGTGGGTGGAGATGTGCGCGAGGGGGTCGCCGTTCAACGGCTGACCCCGAAAGGCAGTGGTTATCGGCTAATCACCAGCGAAGGCGAGATGGAGGCCGAACATGTGGTGGTGGCCACCGGCGGGTATCACGCCCCCCGGCGCCATCCCCTGGCCGAACGGCTGCCGGCCTCTGTGCTCCAACTCGATGCCCGTGCTTACCGCAACCCGGCGGCTCTACCGGAAGGCCCCGTATTGGTGGTGGGCAACGGCCAGTCCGGCAGCCAGATCGCGGAGGACCTGCACCTGTCCGGCCGCACCGTGCACCTCAGTGTGGGCAGCGCCCCTCGATCCCCACGGCTGTACCGCGGCCGGGATGTGGTCGATTGGCTGGACCGGATGGGCTACTACGCCATGCCGATCAGCGACCATGCCGACCCCCGCAGCGTCCGCGCCAAAACCAACCACTACCTCACCGGTCGCGATGGTGGCCGTGAGATCGATCTGCGCCAGCGCGCCACCGAGGGCATGCGTCTGCATGGCCGTCTCGCAACCATCGCCACTGACCACATCGGCTTTGCCGATGATCTCGCCGGCAACCTCGATCAGGCCGATGCGGTTTATTGCCGCATCCGCAGCAGCATCGACAGCTGGATCCAGCAGCAGGGCATCGAGGCCCCCCTCGAGCCCCCCTATTCCCCCTGCTGGCAACCATCAGCGATGGCCGACCCCGGCATGGATCTCAGCCGGGATCCGCTCGCTGCGGTGATCTGGTGCACCGGCTACCGCAGCGACTTCAGCTGGATCGATGCTCCGGTGTTCGATGGTGCCGGCCTGCCGGCCCATGAGCGTGGGGTCACCCAGAGCGCGGGGCTCTACTTCCTTGGTCTGCCCTGGCTGCACACCTGGGGATCCGGTCGCTTCTGCGGCGTCAGCGACGATGCCGACTACCTCGCGAGGCTGATCAGTCTGCGGCTGCAACGCCGCGATGCCAGCCAGGAGCGGCTGGAGTGCACCGCGATCCTGGGCTCCTGAACTGCTCTCAACGCATGGAGTTGTGCAGGGCGGTGCGGAGCCAGGAGGCCATCTGTGGGTTGAGAGTGTCGACATCAGCCACCGGTTCAGCACTGAAGGGCTGCAGTGGCATGTAGCCATCAGGGCCGAATTCAGGCGTGATCGTGGCCGGCGCCTTCTCCTGATCAAACGATTCCAGAAAGAATTGCCAACAGGAGCGATGAGCCTCCAATGCTTCGGTCCACTCCGGCGCAAAGGGATGGCTGACTGAGGGGCCCTGGGCATGACCGACCCGTGCATGGATGTGGTCGACCCGCCCTGCCATGGCCTGCACCGGTAGGAGATCGGGCGTCATCAACCGCTCGGCAACACAACACCAATGGCTCAGGTCTGCCGTGAGCCGCATCCGTGGATGACGCTCCAGCCACACCGGCATCTGCCAGGGATTAGCCAGGCTCCGGCTGCGATGGGTCTCCAGCATCACGGAGCAGGGCACGGTATCGATGCGGTCGAGAACAGCCTTGAAAAAACGATGCTGGACGTCCTCAGACCAGCTGTCACTGCCAATGATCAGATTGATCTTGAGCGGTTCCATGGCCAGCGCACGACTCAGCAATACCTCAAGTTGTTCGAGATGCTGTTCAGGACCATCGGCCAGATCTGGGGTGTAGCCGCCCCCAGTCGTGATCTCGAGGATCAGCGCCTGCCTTCTCTTACCGAGGAGCTGCCGAACCTCCGCTGCATCAATCCCCTGCAGACACGAATGAACCACATTGCATTCGAGACCATCAAATCCGTGAGTTGAAGCACGGCTGGAAGCTGACTCGAGAGAACCATTCCAGCCCCAGAGAGATTGCAGCAACAGCACCACGTCAGTGCTCGTCGGTGAACAAGTGCGGCTGGATACCGAGGTAAATGGCCTCGCGGAACAGGACTCGTTTTGCCTTGGCATCACCACGCTGGTGAGCCTCGCGGAACCGTCTCTGAAGGGAGGAGATCATCGTCCTCCGTCTGGCATCAGAGCGGTCTGTGCTGTCCAAGGTGGGGGCACCGATCTACCGCAATTATGCGGAGTAAACAGGCGCACAGTCGATCAAGGCTCCGGCTGCTTCTCCTTCCAACGTTCGAACAACACCGCAACCGCCAGGGAAATGGCGACGGCGATGCCGGCACCAATGAACACCACCCCGAATTCCACCGGCATCAGCTCACTGCCATCACCGCCCCATCATTATTGAAGGGGTCAATTCACCAGCTGCTGGTAGGCCTCATTCACCCGACGAAACGCCTCGGCTGATCCGCCCATGTCTGGGTGGTGCTGCTTCACCAATCGGCGATGGGCTCGCTTGATCGCCTCGGCCGTTGCCCCCGGCTCCAGACCGAGCACAGCCAGAGCATCAGCCCGGGAATCGCCGCTGGGGCGACGAGGGCCACGCAAGCGCTGGCGTAACTCCGCCACCACGCGGCGGGGATCTTCATCCAGCCATTCACTGGCCCTGACTCCATAGAGAGCAAAGGCCGCCAGCACCGCCGTGTCCTGGAGGGTTGCCGGGTCTGCGACCGCCGCCAGCAGGTCGCTCCCGAGACCATCCACCAGCCGATTCAACCGCTGCTGAAGGTTGAGATTCGCAGGGAAGCCCCGCCGGTTGAGCCGCTCGATCAACGCCTCCAGGCCTGCCTGATCGAACTCGCTCCAACCGGGTTGCTTGGCCAGTTCATCCCCCCAACGCTGCACCTGCACCCGTCGGATCAGGTTCATCGTTGGTTCAGGCCGAGGGCGCTGCTGACGACGCAGTCGTTCCAGCTCCCGTTGCATGCGCTGGAGCTCTCGCCGCAGGGCATCGTTCTCCGCCAGCAACGCCTCGACGTTGCTGGTCACCCGCTCATCACGACTGCCCGTCGAGGCCTCTGACGGTGGTGAGCCGGTCCATTGACGGGGATCAAAACCCACTGCAGCCCCCAGGTCGACTCACCATGGCAACACCTGACCATTGGCATGCCAGAAGCTGCCGCTGGTCTCCAGGGTCAGCGCATCAATGCGGGCCAGGAGACCCTCCACGGCGTCCGAGGGATCAACTCCACTGGGGTTGAAGCGGATCATGCCGGTGCGCACCAGTCCCGGATGCAGGATCGCCACGGCGATCCCCCGGGGCTTCAAATCGATCGCCAATGATTTGCCGGCAATGTTCAGGGCCACCTTCGACATCCGATAGCCGTAGGAGCCCCCCGAGCTGTTGTCGTCAATCGACCCCATGCGACTGGTCATCAGCGCCAGCTTGCTGCCCTGCGGCATCTGCGGCACCAGGGCCCGTGCCAACAGCAAGGGAGCTAAGGCATTCACCTCGAACTGGCGGCGAATGGCCTCCGCATCAAGATCCTCCAGCCCCATCGAGTGAAGGATGCCGGCGTTGAGAATCACGCCATCGAGCGGGCAACCGTCAAGACGCCGCACCAGCTCATCGATGGATGACTGCTCACTCAGCTCGATGCCGGCCTCGAGCTGCACCCCCAGCGACTCCAGCTCAGGACTGAGCTGTCGGCACACGGCAATCACCGCATCCCCACGGGCCTGGAGCTGCTGGCAGTAGGCCAGTCCGATGCCGCGGTTGGCTCCTGTCACCAGATAGGTCGCCATCAGTTCCTCGCCGTTGTCGCCCATCCTGAGGCCAAAGCGTCGATCGGCCTGAACAATTCAGGCGTGTCTAGCCTGAAGATGAAATCCGAATCGAGGCCCAGGCGAGACATCTCATCGGCCACATCGCAGAGCTCGAATCGCGGTTAGCTCACCCGCAGCACTGGACCGAGGGCGAAAACACCAAAAACACCGAAAAGCTGAGGCAACTGCGTTTCGAGCTGCGTCGCCGTCAGTCGCTGGGTGAGCAGGATCCACTGGAAGAGGTCGTCTCTCCATCCACACTCAGTAATAACGACCGGGATATTCCCCAGGGTGATCAACCCGCGTGACGCGGACACCGGCCTCGTTCTGACCATCCAGCATCAGCAGATCACTGCCAGACACGGCGTAACCCAGCTCCTGGGCCAGCATGGCCACCTCATCAGCGGTGATGGCCGCTTGCACCTTCACCTGAAGAAGCGGATCCCGGCTCAGGTGCTGCAGAAACTGCTGCACCGCAGTCGATGGCATGGCGGCAGCCAAGAGGAGATCAACTGTCCCATGGAGCTGAACAAGTCAGCGGCAGGGGCGGGGCTTCAAAAGTCGGGGGGCAGAGCGACGACGGGAACGACGCTGGGGGCCATACAACGCTGGCCATGCCTCCGAGCGTTGCCCGCATTGGAGACAGATGGAGCGTCGTGGCACTGGTGAATCCTTGGAATGCCCCAGGTTCAGCTGATGGCAGTTCCGACAGATCACAACGAACTCAGGCATCACCGTTCCCTCGGAACTTATTTATTTCAACAGAGTGATTTCGATCTGCAAATCAGCCCCGGACGGACACCCCCCTGACGCCGTAGATCACTAACAGCCACGCTCCATCGATGGACAGCATCAGCCGCATCTGCGCCACCTCAAAAGGGTCAACCATCGATGCCATCGGCCACGGTCGTTATCGGGTCTGCAATCGCAACGCCATCTGCTCCGAGGTGGAAGGTCTCTGGCAGGCCTACGAAACACTGCGCCTGCAGGAACAGCAGTTGACCTGAGAAAAAAGGACATCGTGCTGTGAAGCGATCCCGAAGAGATCTGCACGGATTGGGGTCAAATCCGCCACGGCCACGAGCGTGGAGCTTCCGGCACGAATGCCATGTTCATCATCGAGGGTCTCACCGACAACGGCTGGAGTTTTGAAGCACGCCACGACAGTCGCGACAATGCGTTCTGGCATGCGCGTGCCAAAAGCGATGCCACAGGCCGCACGTTTCGCCTGATCAGCCAGGACCAGCAGATGGTCTGCCTGTTGACATCAAAAGGCTCCGATTGCTGGGGAATGGAATCGGAGTTGGTCGCCTGAGCCGATCAACTCCGGATAAGTAACAACACTTACAGCCCGAACCGGTTCACTCGGTAACACTGTGAACACCCCGGTGAGGGGTATGCGTCGATTGACGGGAGGGCCTGGGAAACCCTCCTTTTTTGTGCCTGAAATCAGCGCTATGGATTGAACGCAACCAGGCGCCTCGGCCCGATGATCGACCTCCCCCCCATCTGCGGCCGTGAATCTGAGCTGATGCAACTGATGCAGCAGCAGCAGCCACCGATCTGGAGGCACCACAGCAATCTCGATCTCAGCCGCATCCGTGCTGGATTCGCCTGCGCGCTGCACATGCATCAACCCACGGTGCCTGCCGGAGCGAACGATGCCCTGATCTCCCATCTGCAATACATGGTTGAGCATCCGGGGGAAGGCGATAACCACAACGCCGAACCGTTTGCTCAGTGCTACCGCCGCATGGCGGATCTGATCCCGGATCTGATCAGCCGAGGCTGCAACCCGCGGATCATGCTCGATTACTCAGGGAACCTGCTCTGGGGTGTCGGGCAGATGGGCCGTGAGGACATCACCGGATCCCTGCGATACCTCGCCTGTGATTCTGAGATGCAGCGACATGTGGAGTGGCTTGGCACGTTCTGGAGCCATGCCGTTGCTCCATCCACACCGATTCCTGATCTGAAGCTGCAGATCATGGCCTGGCAACACCAGTTCGCAGCGATGTTCGGTGATGCCGCTCTGCAACGCGTCAGGGGATTTTCTCCACCGGAGATGCATCTTCCCAACCATCCGGACACGCTGTTTCAGTTCATCCTTGCCCTGAAGCAGTGCGGCTACCGCTGGCTGCTGGTGCAGGAGCACAGCGTCGAAACCCTTGACGGAACACCGCTGGCACAGGAGCAGAAACACCTCCCAAACCGCCTGATGGCCCGCAACAGTTCCGGGGAAACCATCAGCATCACGGCGCTGATCAAGACCCAGGGGTCGGACACCAAACTCGTCGGCCAGATGCAACCCTGCTACGAAGCGATGGGGTTGCAACGCACGACGCTGGCGCAGCGCGAGATACCACCGCTGGTCAGCCAGATCGCCGATGGCGAAAACGGTGGCGTGATGATGAACGAGTTTCCAGCTGCCTACTGCCAGGCCAACGAACGGATCCGGGACGACAGCAACGGAACCGTGGCCATCAACGGCTCGGAATACCTCGAGCTGCTTGAGGCCGAGGGCATCTCCGAAGACGAATGTCCTGCCATTCAGGCGGTTCAGCAACAGCGGCTGTGGAATGCCGTCGGCGCAACCCTCAACCGCCAGACCGTGGAGGAGGCGATCGATCGGCTGGCGTCAGCCGGTGATGGTTTCTCGATGGAAGGAGCCTCATGGACCAGCAACCTCAGCTGGGTGGCTGGGTACGAGAACGTGCTGGAGCCGATGAACGAGCTGAGTGCGCGCTTCCATCAGCGATTCGACGCCGCGGTGAACAGCGAGCCCAGCCTGACGGGCACATCCAGCTATCGGGACGCTCTCCTGCACCTCCTGCTGCTGGAGACCAGCTGCTTTCGCTACTGGGGACAGGGCACCTGGACCGACTACGCCAGAACGCTGTATCGACGGGGGGACGCTTTGTTGCAGCAGATGCCAATCAATGGCCCGGACACAGCAGACGACCTTGGATGAGACGCCCAGAACCACTCACCCATGGCCTACGAACCGGGCACAGCCGAATGCCGTGTGCTGATCCGCAGCAAGGAGCAGATCGAAACCATGCTGTTGGAGCTCAGCAAACTGGACGGCACGGATGTGCTGCTGCAGCAACTCCGGCAGGTGCACAACCAACTCGAAGCTCTGCACGATCTGAGAAGAGCCTCCTGATCAATCCTGAGAAGGAACGTTCACATCCCGTTACAAGCGTGTAGATTGCTTCAAAAGAGGTTGACCCATGGGCGACTACTCGACTGCAATCGTCGCCACCCTCGTGGTGACTGTCGTTCTGACAGGTGCCGTTGTGTTCGCCTTGATGCAGCCTTCTGATCTACCGGTCAGCAAGCGCGAGAAGGAGTGATTCCATGGAATTGATCAGTGAATTGATGATTGCTGCAGCGGACATCACCGTTGCGTTGATTGTTGCAATCTCTCTGCCAAACGGAAAAGCCACGGAGATCTGACAGGTCAGATCATTCGGTGTGATTGATACCGTCCCAGGCATTTGGAATCTGTAGCTTCTGCTCAATTCCTTCGCATCGGGAGCATGTCAAACGAGCAGGGCGGAGCATGTATGCAAATGGATCTCCATGCACTGCGTTTGTTGCACCGGGTTGTTTCTGAGGCTCACGCGAACTGGCCTGGAGGTTGCCCTCAGGAACAACAGTGCCTGCAAACCATGAAAATGCAGCTGTACGCAGCATTGATGGATCACTTACTCGAGCAGTGAACGCGACCTTTCAGTTTGTTTGCTCAGATCAGTCTGCTCCAGATCCTTGAGCAAGAGGGTTAATCCCACTCCCATCAAGGCCAGAGCAGTTCCCTTGTCCTTGTCTGCAGTCAATGACACCGACCGAGCCAGATCCAGATGCTGAGACCAAGAAAAGTGCATCGGACATCTGAACCGGATGTTGACATTCAAGAAGATCACCGTGCCATCAACGGGAGAGTGATGCCATCAGGCAACGCTCTGTAATGAAACAAATGTCACTTCACGCACACACATCACCTGCGATGTTCGTTTTGTTACTCCATTGAGGATTGAGGCCAATACATTCCCTTCAATCGCCTGAGTTTTGATGGAGCCCATTGCCCTCACCCTCGGTCAAAAGTTTGAGCTGGAGAAAAGAACACGCGACATCAGTGCCATCACGGATGTTCAGCAGTTGCAAACTCTGACCAAAGACCTCCTGCTGGCCTGGCAACAGGAAATTGCCCGATCCAGAGCCGCGGTGGAGGACGCCCTCGGCTGAGACAGGCTCTTCACTCAGCGCCGCTGGCCGGGACTCCAGCGGCGTTCCAGCGATGCTCGAAAGGCCTCCGTATCCCCTGTCATGCCTCCGGGACGTTGGCGCCAGCCACGGGTGATCCGCCAGAACTTCCACAGAGACCCGATGGCCACGACACCCCAGGCCAGCAGAAACCATGACGGACTAGGCATTCAAGGGTGTCTCACTCGGCCCATGCTATTGAAATCAACTGAGGTGCTGATCACATTGAATCGTCATGGATCCTGAGGTTCGCCAGTTCGTGATCGCTCAGCTGTTGGTGATCGTGGTCCCTGTGGGTTTGTTATTCGCGCTTTGGGTCTCCCTGTTGAACAAGAACGTTCAACGTTGAGTGCGCCCGTCGACGACGGCCACAACATGATTCCAGCTTGGATTCACGATCCTGTAGGTGCGCAGGGTGGCCATGGATTTGGTGCGGGCATTCACAAAAGCCTTGAACTCTGTTTTGAAGCACATCTCCTTGATCCACTCCCCTTCAGCGTCCTGACGTTCAATGCAATACATGGCAAGTCAATAACACTGTCATGCAAGGTCATCTGAATCAGCAGCACACGAAATCAGCAGACGCTCTTTGGGATCATGCTGAAATCTCCACACTCCATCAGCTCCTCAACATCGATGACTCTGCTTGTGACGCTGTTTGCCCCCGTGCTGATGCTGTTTCACCTGGTTGGACCGGTGCCATCCGATCTCGGTGTGCACGACGGCGCGTTGAGCCCCTGCACCACTCCTGCCCACTGCGCGCGCCAGACCTGGCCTAGCAGCTCACCAGAACCAGACTTCAGCAGCCTGGTGGCCTACGTGACGAACATGCCTCGCACGGAAGTGGTCGAGCAGACCGATCGCTACATCCACGCCGAAGCCAGCAGTGCCCTGTTCGGTTTTGTCGACGACCTCGAACTGCTCCTGGATGTGAACAACAGCAGCATCCAGGCACGCTCGGTGTCACGTCTCGGCGATTCCGATCTGGGGGTCAATGCCAACCGCCTGGGCGAACTGAAGGCACTGGTGAGCCACTGACCCCACTCACACCTTGGCCTTGCGCAGATTGCCCAGGTCGTGGGCCAACTCCCGCAAGCCGGTCACGAACCCGATGCTGGCAACGCTCACGATCCCCACAATGATCAAGGTCTCCAACAGAGCGTGGGGATCGTTGAGCAGGGCGGGCCAGGCGCTGGTGAGTGCTGTCATCTCGTCAGAATCTGCGTTCTCCTGTTGATAGCAACACCTTCGTCTGAGGCCATGCACGACATCATCTGCCCGCACTGCAGCAAGGCGTTCAAGGTGGATGAGGCCGGCTATGCCGACATCCTCAAGCAGGTGCGTGACCGCGAGTTCGAGCAGCAACTGAGCAAACGACTGGCGCTGGCGGAGCAGGAGAAACGCAATGCCATCGACTTGGCTCTTGCCCGAAAGCAGACGGAGTTACAGGAGCTGGAGGCGCAGCTGAGGGCTCGGGATGTGAAGCAGGAGCTGGCGGTGAAGGATGCCGTGAGCACCGCCGAGAAGCAACGGGATCTCCTGGCCAGCGAATTGCAGCAGATGCGGGACAACAGTGAAACGGCTGCCCGCATGGCGGAGACGCGTTTTGCCAAGGAGATCCAGACGCTCACCTTGCAGAAAGACGGAGAAGTCCGCGATCTGAAAGCGCAGCTGGAGGCCAGCGGCATGCAGACCAAACTGGCGGTGACCGAAGCTCTCAGTGGTGTTGAAAAAGAGCGCGACGAGCTCCGCAACAGCTTGAGCCAAAGCGAGCTCAAGCATCAACTGGACACCCAGTCGATGAAAGAGCGCTATGAGCTGCAGATTCACGATCGAGATCAGGCGATTGAACGCCTGCGAGACATGAAGGCACGGCTCTCCACAAAAATGGTGGGAGAGACATTGGAACAGCACTGCGAAACGGAGTTCAACCGCATCCGGGCCGCAGCTTTTCCCAGGGCTTACTTCGAGAAGGACAACGACGCACGCAGTGGCAGCAAGGGGGATTACATCTTCCGAGACAGCGACGAAGCCGACAACGAAATCATCTCGATCATGTTTGAGATGAAGAATGAGGCCGACACCACCGCCACCAAAAAGAGGAACGAGGACTTCCTCAAGGAACTCGACAAGGACCGACGCGAGAAAGGCTGTGAATACGCCGTGCTGGTGTCCCTCCTTGAAGCAGACAGTGAGCTTTACAACTCAGGAATTGTTGATGTCTCCCACCGCTTCGACAAGACCTATGTGATCCGGCCCCAGTTCTTCATTCCGTTCATCACGCTGTTGCGCAACGCTGCCTTGAAATCATTGGAGGTCAAAGCCGAACTGGCCCTGGTGAAGGCTCAGAACATTGACGTGACCAATTTTGAAAACGACCTCGAGTCGTTCAAGACAGCCTTCTCCCGCAACTACGACCTCGCCTCACGCCGGTTCCAGACGGCCATCGATGAAATCGACAAATCCATCGACCATCTGCAAAAGACCAAAGACGCACTGCTCGGTGCCGATCGCAACCTGCGCCTTGCCAATGACAAGGCACAGGATGTTTCCGTCAAAAGACTGACACGACGCAACCCGACGATGGCCCAGAAATTCGCCGAGTTGCAGGATCAGGATTCCGCCTGAGTCAGGCGAACTTGCGGGGATAAGGGGTGTTTCCGGCCAGTTCCACGTTGATCTCACGGCAGATGTTCAACAAAGCGCCAGTCCCCATATCGGGGCCGTTGGGGCCATCGATGAATGCCTGGAATTCAACGTCGCTGATGCCTTCACGCACTTCCCAGATGCAGAAGGCAGGTCCTTCAAGACCAATGGGATTGAAAGAATGGTTGTAGAAGCCAGCTTC
>ERZ802822.954-NODE-954-length-19233-cov-11.352213_pt1 | contig 19233 bp, 17 predicted proteins | sample MGYA00345649_ERZ802822 | MGnify/ENA primary metagenome ERZ802822 (study PRJEB30503, sample SAMEA104212359) | marine metagenome | biome: Westerlies Biome; feature: [SRF] surface water layer (ENVO:00010504) within the epipelagic zone...; material: water...
TGAGACAAAAATAAAATCTAACCCAACTTTCTTTGGGGGCCCTGTGCATCTAAATCAAGGTTTTATTATACACTCTAATGATAAAAAATATTCTACTTCTGAAAATATTCTTGAAGGTGTTATGATAACTAGTTCAGAAGAAATTTTAAAAGACATTTCAATTGATCAGTCTCCCTTAAATGCTAAAATTTTCTTAGGTTGTGCAGTTTGGGATAAAGGACAATTAAATAATGAAGTATTAGAAAACTCGTGGATTATAACTAATTCTTCAAAAGAATTAATATTCCACAATGATTTAGAATTATCTTTATGGAAAGAGTCACTTAATAAAATAGGAATAGATCCAAAGAGACTCGTGTCATATTCGGGAAGTGCCTAAATAATCTAATTAAGTAAATTATTGACATTTAATTTCTTAAAAGATGACGCATCTGGACCTATTACAGATAAAACTGGATTAGCTGAAGAAAATAATCTCTCTATAACCTTATGAATAGAACTGATAGATATGTTTTCTATTTTTTTAATTACTTCATTAGTTTTCACTAATTTACCAAAATTAATTATACTCTTTGCATAGTATTCGGCTCTAGCACCATTACTCTCTTGTCCCATAATAAAGCCTGAACGCATTTGAGCTTTTGCTCTGATTAATTCATCATTAGAAATAAAGTTTTTAATATTTTTCCATTCGTTAAAACTCGCTTCAAGTAATTCATTTAAATCATTGGGGGAAGTACCGGCGTAAAATCCAAATACTCCTGATGAATTTTGCATTTGTGTAAAAGAGAAAATAGAATAACATAAACCTCTTTTTTCTCTTATTTCTTGGAATAACCTCGACGACATGCCACCACCTAGTATAATAGCAAGTGCGCGTAACGAGTAACGATCAACGTCAGTATTCTTAAAACCTTCAATACCAAAGACTAATTGTGTCTGTTCTAAATCTCTATCTTCTCCATAAAAACCTGAATTCCATTTTGATAATTTTTTGGTGTATTTAAAGTTATTTTTTATGTTTGAAAATTTTTCTTCTACAGTTTTAAAAAACCAATCTCTATCTAAATTACCAGATGAAGCAATTACCATATTTTCTGGAGCATAGTTGGCTGTCAAAAATGATTTTAAATCACCTTGTTGAAATTTACTAACTGTCTCTTTAGTTCCAAGTATTGGCCTTCCTATAGATTGATTTTTAAAAGCCGTTGAAGTAAAGTTTTCAAACACTCTGTCATCTGGAGCATCGTATGACTGCCCTATTTCTGAAATAATTACACCACGTTCCCTTTCAATTTCATCTTTTGGAAAAGTAGAATTTTTAATTATGTCAGATAAAATATCAATACCAAGATTTGTGTCTTCTTTTAAAACTTTTAAATAATAAGCTGTAACCTCTTTACTTGTATATGCATTTATATCACCACCAACGTCTTCTATTTCCATGGCTATTTTTTCTGCATTTCTATTTTCAGTTCCTTTAAAGGCCATATGCTCTAACATATGTGCTATTCCGCATTCATCCTTTTTTTCTTTTGAACTTCCCGATCCAATATAAACTCCGACTGATGTGCTATCAACATTCATATGGTCATGTAATACTGTAAGGCCACTATCTAAAACTTTAAATTCTACATCCATTAGTTTCTCATATTAGATTTAATAAAATTTTGAACCTCATTTATGCTAGGCTCAATTATATCGAAATGTTCTTTACTGCTCATTATGGTTTCCAGATGAAAGGGAATTTCAGGCGTGATATTTATACTTTTATTTATTATCTCTGGAAACTTTGCAGGATGAGCACATGCAAGTGAAATTACGGACATATCTTTTGATATAATATTGTTATTAAGTGCTTTTTGAGCCGCGCCATATCCAATTGCACTGTGAGGGTCAAGAATATAATTATAATCTGTATAAACCTTTTTTATTATTTCTATAGTTTCCTCATCAGAAACCATGTATGCAGAAAATAATTTATTAATTTTTTTAAGTTGATTTTTTGTAATTTCAAAATACCCATTACTTTTGAAATCTTTCATTTGTTGCTTAACTTTATCAGTATCTCTTTCGTTTATTTCGTATAAGAGCCTTTCAAAATTACTAGAAACTTGTATATCCATACTTGGACTGTAGGAAGGAAGCACATTTTTTCTCTCCATTGATCCATTATTAAAAAACCTTGTTAATATATCGTTTTGATTTGACCCACATATTAACTTTGAAATAGGCAACCCAATTTTTTTGGCCATCCATCCTGCTAATATATTTCCAAAATTACCTGTAGGAACTGAGAATACAATCTCTTTATCTGGGACACCTATTTTTAAAGCAGCATAAAAATAATATACAATTTGAGGTAAAAGCCTTACCCAATTAATAGAATTTATGGCTGACAATGAAGTTTCATCTTTGAATCTTAAGTTTTCAAAACAATCTTTTACTATTGCCTGACATCCATCAAAATCTGTTTTAACTGATAAAGCGTGAGCTCCCTTTTCATTAATCCATGTCATCTGCTTTTGTTGAACGCCTGAAACCCTTTGATGAGGAAACAATATAAAAATATCTATGTTTTCTTTTCCCTTGAAAGCCTCTAACGCAGCAGATCCTGTGTCACCACTAGTTGCTCCCAAAATTACACACTTTTGAGATCTGTTATGAAGTGCTTGATTAAAAGCTCTAGATAAAAATTGCATAGCATAGTCTTTAAAAGCTAGAGTTGGGCCGTGGAACAATTCAAGTACATGCAAATTTTTGTTAATTTTATATAAAGGTGCAACGTCTTTATTAAATACAGAGTAGGTATCTTTACAGATTTTTAATAATTCATTTTCACTTAAACAAGATTCTACAAAAGGCTTCATTATTTTTGCTGATAATTGAGCATAACTTAAATGCTTCATTTCAAGTAAGTCAGAACGGCTAAATTCTGGCCATTCTTCTGGCATGAATAAGCCTCCATCTCTAGCAAGGCCAGACAAAAGAACGTCTTCGTATGAAAGAGATGATTCTCCCCCTCTTGTACTTGAATATTTAATCGAATTACTCATTGTTGTCATTCTTTTTGAAGCTTAATCTACCAGAAGACATATGATATGAAAAATATACAAATAATAAAGATAAAGCCAAGCCATACCAAGTAACTGCATATGATAAGTGTTGGTTCCTTAATTTTGGCTTGCCTGTAACCCCTATTGGAAGGGTTAACTTTTCACCTTGACGAAGAGCATCTATATAATAATTATTTATTACTTGATTTGAAGTTAAGTTTAAAAAATTAATTATTTCATTTGGCTTTATTGTAAACCAAAAACCATTTTTTCCATCATTTTCTGGAACAAAATATCCTTTTTTTTGAGGGTACCTTATTATTCCTTTTATAAGAATTTGACCTTCAACTAAACTAAATTTTCTTTTTTCAGGGTTTCTATAACCTTCAGATACCCAACCTCTATTAATTAAAATTATTTTATTATTATTAAGTTCAAATGGAGTAATTACATGAAATCCAGCGTTTCCCTCATAAGTTTTACCAGTAATATAAATTTCGTTTTTATGTAAAAAGGATCCAGTGAATTCTACAGATTTAAATTCATTTATTGATGAGTCTAATTTGGAAGGATTTTTAATTGGATTAGATTGACTTTGAGTTGTGTATCTTTCTATTAATGCTTCTTTCCAAAATAATCGCTTGACCTGCCATGTTCCGAAGCTAAATAAAATAGCAAAAATTATTACAGAAAATATTGATGGCCAAAGCAAAGGCCTAAAGTAAATATTCATTAGTTGTATGTAAGCTCCAATTTTTTTGATAAGTATAATGTACTTATCAACCACCCCACCAGTATATACACACAAATAAAAACAACCAAACCACATCAACAAAATGCCAATACCACGCAGCAGCTTCAAATCCAAAATGGTGCTCAGGAGAAAAATGCCCTTTCAGACCTCTGAATAAACATACAGTTAAAAAAATTGTACCAACCAAAACATGAAATCCATGAAATCCAGTAGCCATATAGAAAGTTGAAGCATAAATTCCGTCGGTAAATGCAAAAGTTGCGTGTTGATATTCATAAGCTTGGACAGCTGTAAAAATAGCCCCCAAAATAACTGTAAGGACAAGGCCAGTTATGAAATCTTTTCGGTTGTTATGCTGTAACGCATGATGAGACCAAGTTACTGTACAACCTGATAATAGAAGGATTAAAGTGTTTATTAATGGTAAATCAAAAGGATCTAAGGCCACTATGTCAGCTGGTGGCCAAACACCAGTGTCAGGGTATAAACTAGAATCAAAGAAAGCCCAGAAAAACGCCACAAAAAACATAACTTCAGAACAGATAAAAAATATCATACCATATCTCATACCTATCTGCACAATTGGTGTATGATGACCTTGGTATTCAGCTTCTCTAATCACATCTCTCCACCAGTAAAACATAGTTGCTAATACCATGAATAAGCCAGCTCCTAAAACGTAAATTGAGTATGGGTATTCATGCATAAATAGAGTAAGACCTAAGAATAAAGTAAAGCCAGCGGCTGACCCTAATGCAGGCCATGGACTTGGTTCAACTAAATGATATTGATGCTTTTGATCACCGCTCATTATATTCTCCTTACTTTGTTTACTTTCATATTTAAACTAGCTTTAGTCTAGCAATTTTTTACAATTTAAATTAATAATTTAGTCATCTAAGTTTCGGCATTAAAAAACGTATAAGATAAAGTAATCTCTTCCATATTCTTAGTGTTCTCGTCATCATTTATACTTGGGTCAACGTAAAATGATACAGGCATTTTAACTTCTTCTCCAGGTTGTAGAGTTTGTTTTACAAAACAAAAACAATCAACTTTCATAAAAATACTTCCAGCTTTAGGTGGAGAAACATTGAAAACTGCTGTGCCCGTAGTTGCTTTATCAGATAAGTTTTTGGCTGTATAATAAATTACTTCTTGTACACCTGGTTGAACTATAATTTCTTTTTTAGGAGCATTGAATTCCCAATTCAAATCTGAAGATATATTTGAATCAAATCTTATTTGAATGTTTTTATATTGGCCACTTGATCCCGGTGCTAAAGACGCCCTTTGTACCGTTCCTGCATATCCAGTTACTCGACAAAATAAGTCATATAATGGGACTGAAGCAAAGGATAAGCCAAGCATAAAAATAGCAATGAAAAGTGTCCATAAAAGAAAATTATTATTTTTTTTTGATAAACTAACAGTCATCTAACCTGTAATATCCATTCTCAATATCGTTATAAAAAAGAAAAGAACCACCATGCAAATTATTATACTCAAAACAGCAATATTCTTAGATTTTCTATTTTCATAAAATGCTTTAATATTATCATTTTCTTTATTATTTTTATTCACAATTATTCCTATAACTAAATTATCTTATCGAAGCAAATACCTGCAAAAATGATGCTTAAATAAAAAATTGAATATAAAAATAGGTTTTTTTCTGAGCCTTCTACTTCTTTTAAAATTAAAAAAGATCTCCTTAAGAATTCGATACCGAATATAGTAGTAATAATTAAGTAAAAATTACCTGAAAAGTCAAATATCCATGGTAAATATGAACAAGGTACTAATAAAAGAGAATAAATAAAGATATTTTTTCGAGTTACTTTTTCACCAGCTATTATAGGAAGCATTGGGATTTTAGCTGCCGCATAATCGTCCTTTTTAATTAACGCCAAGGCCCAAAAATGTGGTGGTGTCCAAACAAAAATAATAAGAAATAATATTAATGACTCAAAACCTATAGTGCCTGAAGCACAAACCTGTCCAATAACCGGTGGCAAAGCACCGGCAGCACCACCTATGACAATATTCTGAACGGTATATCTTTTTAGCCATATAGTATAAACTATTGCATAAAATATAATTGTAAAGCCTAACAAACTTGCAGCAATCCAGTTGACTGACAAGCCCAAAATCATAATAGATAAAATCGATGTTATTACCCCAAATGTCAACGCATCAGAGGGGAGGATTTTTCCTTGTGGGATAGGTCTATCTTTTGTTCTATCCATTAACTTATCAATATCTCTGTCATACCACTGATTAAGAACACCAGAGGCGCCGGCTCCTAGTGCGATAGCAAATATTCCAATTAAAGCTAAAAATGGATTTAATTTATAACTTTCTATGGGTACAGCAGTAAAATATCCAACAAAAGCAGTAAATACCACTAAAGACATCACTCTAGGCTTCATTAGCTTAAAATAATCAGTGGGAGAACCTAGTTTATTAGGGTTAGTTTCTATTTCACTGGTGTTAGCAATTAGAATAGGCATCATTAAACACGCTTAATTAAATTTATTTAACATTGGGTATTTCAGTAAAAGTATGAAATGCAGGAGGTGAAGATACAGTCCATTCTAATGTATTATCAGTTGAACCCCAAGGATTCTTGTCAGCTTTACGTTTTTTAACAAAAGCCTCAATAATAACAACTAAGAATATAATAGCACCTAAAGCACCTATATATGAACCAATAGAAGCAACCATGTTCCATCCTGCAAACGCGTCTGGATAGTCAACATAACGTCTAGGCATTCCAGCAAGACCTAAAAAGTGCATAGGAAAGAAAGTTAAATTAACCCCGATAAATGTTACCCAAAAATGGAGTTTAGCTAAACTTTCGCTATATTCATAACCAGTCATTTTAGCAAACCAATAATAGAAAGCTGCAAACAGACCATAAACAGCTCCTAATGATAAAACATAGTGGAAATGCGCAATCACATAATAAGTATTATGAAGGACAACATCTAAACCAGCATTCGCTAAAACAACACCTGTAACACCACCCACAGTAAAAAGAAAAATAAAACCAATTGCCCAATACATAGGAATTCTAAAGACAATCGATCCTCCCCACATTGTAGCAATCCAAGAAAATATTTTGATACCAGTAGGCACAGCTATGACCATCGTAGCCGCTGTAAAATAAGCTCTTGTATCCACTGATAGTCCAACAGTGTACATGTGGTGAGCCCAAACCACAAAACCGATAACGCCAATCGAAACCATTGCATAAGCCATTCCTAAATAGCCAAATACGGGTTTTCTTGAAAAAGTTGATATGATTTGGCTAACAATACCAAATGCAGGCAAGATCATAATATACACCTCGGGATGACCAAAAAACCAAAATAAATGTAAAAATAAAATTGGATCACCGCCACCTTCAGGTATAAAAAAACTAGTGCCAAAATTTCTATCTGTAAGTAACATCGTAATTGCACCAGCTAAAACTGGTATAGCTAATAATAATAGAAAAACTGTAACTAACATAGACCAAACAAATAAAGGCATTTTATGTAATGTCATACCTGGAGCTCTCATGTTAAATATTGTCGTAATAAAATTAGCAGCGCCTAGAATTGAAGAAGCACCTGCAAGGTGAAGTGAAAAGATAGCTAAATCCATTCCCATTCCGGGTGATCCAGCTGAACTTGATAGAGGTGGATAAATAGTCCAACCAACACCAACTCCACCGTCAACAACAGCTGATAAAAGTAATAAAACAAAACTAGGAGGTAAAAGCCAAAACGAAATGTTATTCATTCTTGGGAAGGCCATATCTGGAGCACCAATCATAATTGGTACAAACCAATTTCCAAAGCCTCCTATTAACCCCGGCATAACTACAAAAAAGACCATAATCAACCCGTGAGCGGTTGTGAAAACATTCCACATATGCCCATCGGCCATATATTGCACTCCTGGATTCATTAGCTCCATTCTCATGTAAATTGACATCGCTCCACCAATAAAGGCTGCAACAATGGCAAAAATTATATACATGGTTCCAATATCTTTATGATTAGTGGAATATAGCCATCTTTTTACAAAACCTGTAGGGGCTCCATGATGATCATGTGATGATACAGCGTTTGAGCCTTGAGACAATGATGCCATTATTTTAACTCCTTAACTTCTTTTTTATCTAATAGTGCAATTTTGTTAATATCTTTATTAGTAATGCTAGCAAATTTTACTTTTGCTTCTTTTAACCAAACTTCATATTCATCTTTGGGCAAAGCTTGTATAACAATTGGCATGTAAGCATGATTTACTCCACAAATTTGATTACACTGACCATAATATTTTTTCTTTCCAAGTGGTACCTCTGTCCAAATTTCATTAATTCTACCAGCAATTGAGTACACTTGAAGAGCAAGAGAAGGAACAAAAAATGAGTGCATTACATCATTACCTGTAATTAAAAATTTAATTCTAGTTCCTTCTGGAACAACCAATGGGTTATCAACATCTAACATTCTTTTTTGATCATCCTTCAAATCTTCTTCTGCAACTATATATGAATCAAAAGAAATTTCTTCGTCCGGATATTCATAGTTCCAATACCATTGAGCACCCGATACCTTTACAACCATGTCTACAGGTTTGTCTGCTTCAGTTAAATAAAGAAGTTTAAAAGAAGGAATTGCTATAACTACAAGTATTAAAACTGGGACAACAGTCCATATAATTTCTATTATGGTATTATGAGACGTTTTTGATGGTTGAACATTTGGCTTTTCTCTGAACTTAATACATACATAAACTAACAGCCCAAGAACAAAAACAGAAATCAGAGTAATAACAACCAAAAGAAAATTATGAAGATCTGTTGCTTTTGTGGCTATTATACCGGCGGGCTCTTGTAAGTCCATTTGCCAAGGTTTTGGTTCAGATGAAATCGCTGGATTTACGTAAGAAAAAACAAGTAAAAATCCGTAAATAATTACATCTAATTTTTTTTTCCAACTAGTAAATACAGTTTGGAAATTGATCTTCATCTTATTTGCTCCTTAAACCTTAGCTTGAAAAATTCCTATTTTAGAAAGAAATTTAATTTTAAATTTAGAACGGTTCTAATGTTGATATATATAACTATTACTTAAAACTTTTTTGACAAAAATACTAGATGTAAAAACAAAAAATTTTAATTATTTGAGAAAAATATTCACTTTATAAAAAAAATTACTTTATTAGTAGTTTAACCTTGCGGAAAAGGTTTTAAATTGCCATTTTATTATCAAACGAAATAAAATGAGATATAAAAAAATGAATGAAAAGTCACCATTAGAAATTACTGACAAAATTTTTTACGAAGATAACGATTTTGATTTAACTAAAGTTCAGTCTTTATTATCAGATACACTTGAAAGCTCGGATGATGGGGAGTTATATCTAGAGTCCACTAAATCAGAATCATTTTCTTTTGATGATGGCCGTATGAAAAACATTTCCTATGACAGTACAAAAGGCTTTGGATTAAGAGCTATAGCTGGAGAAGCCCGGGGATTTGCTCATTCAGGTGAAATATCAGAGTCTTCTCTAAAAAGAGCTTCTGAGACTGTCAAATCTGTATCAAAAAATTACTCTGGAATAATGGCTCCAGCACCCTCTCATGGAATCAATAAACCATTATATACATCACTAAGTCCTATTGAAGGAACGTCATTTCAAATAAAAACAAATCTTTTAGAAGAAATCGATGCTTATGCCAGATCTTTAGACACTAACGTGGTCCAGGTTTCAGCTTCTGTCTCAGCATCTCATCAGGCTATTCAAATACTTAGAGCCGACGGAGAAAGAACTGCTGATATAAGACCTTTAGTCAGATTAAATGTGTCACTCGTAGTGGAAAAGAAAGGCAGACGAGAAACAGGAAGCTCAGGTTGTGGCGGTAGAGGGGAATACAAAGAATGGATAAATTCTGATCGATGGAAAGGTCAAGTAAGAGAAGCTTTGCGAATTGCCAACACCAACCTTGAATCAATACCAACACCTGCAGGTGAAATGCCAGTTATATTGGGGCCTGGTTGGCCTGGTGTAATGCTTCACGAAGCCGTTGGTCACGGATTAGAAGGTGATTTCAATAGAAAAGGGACATCAATCTTTTCGGGTAAGATTGGTGAAAAGGTTACAGCAGATGGGGTTACAGTAATTGATGATGGAACAATAGAGAATAAAAGAGGGTCCATTACAATTGACGATGAAGGCACCAAATCATCCAAAAATGTCTTAATTGAAAATGGTATTTTAAAAAACTATATGCAAGATAGACAAAATGCACGATTAATGAAAATGGACCCTACCGGTAATGGCCGAAGACAATCTTATTCACATTATCCTATGCCTAGAATGACCAATACTTACATGGATAACGGAAATGTTGATCCTAAAGAAATTATCGGTTCTTTAAAAAAGGGTATATATGCTGTTAACTTTGCTGGAGGACAGGTCGACATTACTAATGGCAAGTTTGTTTTCTCGGCGTCTGAAGCTTATTTAGTTGAAAATGGTAAAATCAAGCAACCTCTTAAGGGAGCAACTCTAATTGGCAATGGTCCTGATGCAATGTCAAAAATATCACTTGTTGGCAATGATTTAGCATTAGATGATGGAATAGGAACCTGCGGTAAAGATGGACAAGGAGTGCCTGTAGGTGTTGGACAACCTACTTTATTAATGGGAGGTATTACTATTGGTGGTACAGATACAAATTAAATAAGTATTTAAAATGCATTTTCAGTAAATATTTTATTAATATCTCTGTTCCAAGAATTATTATATTTTTGAAGTAATTTTTCTGCTCCAGTTTGTTTGTTTTTAACAATATCAAACAAAGGATCTAGAAACTGCCTTTCATCCATACCTCTATTATCTAGTTGATTACGTCTTTCTAGGCCAGAACTTGATATTCTTAACATTTCTAGAGCAATATCTTGAATTGGTTTATTCCCAAGCTTGCCTCCTAGCCCAAATTTAGCTGCTGAAATTCTGCCTTCTTCAAGTACATTTGTATTCATAAAAGGTTTAGCGAGGTTATAAGCTTCAGATTGAGATTCACTATCATAGAGTAATCCTACCCATAACGCTGGTAAGGCACATATTATATTCCAAGGGCCTCCATCAGCACCCCTCATCTCTAGGTATTGCTTAAGTCTTACTTCAGGGAAAGCTACAGTTATATGATCTTCCCAATCTTTCATTGTTGGATATTCACCTTCAAACCCTTCCAAACGTCCATCCATAAAATCTAAAAAAGATTTACCTGAAACATCGATGTATTTACCATTTCTGTATATAAAATACATTGGTACATTAAGAATATAGTTTAACCACTTCTCATAGCCAAAATTAGGATCAAAAACAATTTGCGGAACACCAGTTCTATCAGGGTCTGTATCCGTCCATACAATTGCCCTAGATGATAAATAGCCACTATCTTTACCTTCAATAAAAGGAGAGTTGGCAAAAAGAGCCGTTGCAACTGATTGCAGAGCAAGAGATGTTTGAAATTTTTGAACCATATCTTTTTCATTTAAATAATCAAGATTGACTTGAATGGTACAAGTACGAAGCATCATATCTAATCCTAATTTACCAACTTTAGGCATATAATTCTTCATAATTTCATAACGACCCTTGGGCATCCACTTTTGATCAGAACGCGACCATTTAGGATCATAACCTAGACCTATCATTGACAAACCAAGTTCTTTCATAGCCTCTTTCATCATTTTAAGATGTTTACCAGTCTCCTTACATGTTTGATGTAAATTATCTAATGGTGTCCCAGATAATTCTAACTGACCACCAGGTTCGAGTGAAATAGATGCACCGGTTTCGTCTTTTAAAGCTATTGTATTATTATTTTCTAATATTTTTTCCCAATTATTTTCTCTAGCAAGCTTATTTAACAAATCACTAATACCTGTTTTCCCAAAATATCCAACTCTTTCTAAGTTATCTATATGAAAAACAAATTTTTCGTGTTCTGTTCCAATTTTCCAATTTTCTTTGGGTTTTGCACCTTCTGCAAACCATTTGAGAAGATCTTGTTTTTCTATTCTTAGCATTACAGCCTCATAGTTGATTAGCGTAATTATTAAAAAATATAAATTTAAAATACAATATAATTTTTTGCTAACAACTATTCTAACTTTAATTATTTACTTAAAAATAGTTTTCATGTCACCGTTTAATGTCTGCCAAAATACGAGACCAGTAATCACTGCAGTATCAGATTTTAGGATTCTTTGACCAAAATTAATTGGAATTATAAATTTTTTTTGTTTTAAATAACTTTTTTCTTTCATGGTAAAACCACCTTCTGGGCCAACTAAAATAGCGCCACTGGGAGCTTTAATTAATTTGTTAAAATTATTTGTAGATTGTTTTTCATGTCTCATAGTTTCATCAGCATAATAAATGGTTCTTTTATCTCCCCATTTATCAATAACATCATAAAGTTTTTGTAGAGGGAAGATTTCAGGTATAGTAATTCTTTCACATTGTTCTGATGCTTCAATAGCAATATCTTGAAATCTTTTTAAGTTTAAACTTTTAGTTATAGTTCGTTCTGTAACTACGGGCAGTATTTTTGAAACTCCTAATTCCGTTGCCTTTTGTATTATATATTCTGTAGGTGTTTTCTTTACAGGAGCAAAGAGTATCCAAACGTCAGTTTTTTCTTCTGGATTTCTTATTTTTTTTATCACTTCAACTGACATTATTTTTTTATTATAAGATTGTATTTCTGCTAAAAATTCACCATTAACTTCATTAAAAACTAAGATAGTGTCATGTATTTTTTTTCTCATTACGTTTATTAAGTAATGAGATTGTTTTGTGTTTAATTCTATTGTTTTTCTCAACATCAATTCATTAGGAACATACAACCTAATTTTAGCCTGATACGATAAATCTAACATTTCAGAAAATCCATATTCTTAAAATTAAATTTCATAGTAGATTGATTACCTTAAATTATGATGATATTGCATTATGCATGAACATGCCAAAACAAAATAATTCAGATATTTTGCAAGATGGCTGGTGGTCTGTTTTTCCCAAAAGCTCCATAAAATATATAAGACTAGGGAGATTCGATAGACCTATTGGTTTTTGGCTTCTTCTATTGCCTGGATGGTGGGTACTTCCTTTGACTAGTCTGGATTTACTAAATTGTGTTAAACTCATGTTTATATTTTTAGTAGGTTCAATAGTTATGAGAGCTGCCGGATGTACAATCAACGATATGTGGGACAAAGATATTGATAAAAAAATCTCAAGAACTAAAAATAGACCACTTGCTAATGGAGAAATTTCAAATCTAAAAGCTTTATATTTTTTAATAACAATGTTGTTGATTGGTTTTTTCTGCCTATACCAGCTTAATGTTTATACATGGTTTGTTGCAATTTCAGCAATGCCCTTAATCATAATATATCCCTTGGCAAAAAAGTTTACTAAATGGCCTCAGGTTTTTTTAGGATTAACATTTAGCTGGGCAGTTCCAACTGCATGGTCTTCTGCTAATGAAGAATGGAATTTAGGTATATTAATGATGTACCTTGCTACTGTGTTTTGGATCATTGGCTATGACACTATTTATGGCTGTCAGGACAAAAATGAAGATGAAGTTTTAGGTGTTAAAAACTCAGCAGTATCTGCTAAAAAATTTTTAAATATTTTTGTAGGCATCTCTTATACTATTACCTTTTTGTTGTTGTTATTGAGTGGATATTTACTAAACGCTAATTATATATGGTTTATAGGAGTTTTTCTCTGCGGATTTCATTATGTAAATCAAGTTGTTAAATTGAAAAATTTAGAAAATAATAACCCTTTAAAAATTTTTAAGTCAAATGTAATTCCAGGGTTAATATTAACAACCTCGGCATTAAGTACCCGCATGATTTTTTGAAAAAATTATTATCATTAAATTTTAAATTTTGATCTAAAAATACCATCTACTAAAATCATATGTGGGAAAGTTAATGCTGCAAGTCCAATGAAAGTAACTTTTATTATTGTATCAGGATAAGTGTTTAAATTTGACAAATAATAGAAAGCTATTCCACAGCCAACCCAACTTAAAATAGAAAAAATTATCATTAGGAATATTGCTTTTTGTTTTTCCATAAAATCTACTAATATAGGTAAAGTTCTCCTGATATGGTGAAAACTATGTATTAAACAAAAATATATGGCGAATGCAGGCAAAGGTGGAAGTAACAAAACTACTAACGAAATAGATAGTGCTAACTTGATATAATTATTTGAAATATTAATTTTACTATAGTTTAAACAAATATACGTTATTGCAATAATCCAGAAAAATAATCCTAAATATAAACTTGTCCATAATAAAGATAATTGGTCTCCTGAAAGTATTTCAAAGAAACTATTTACCTCAATTTTGTTTAAAAATATGATACCTAAAACAATCAAACATCCATGAACATATCCGCCGATAAAATAAAATTTACTCTTATTCCAGTCTAAATCACCACAACCAAAATGAAAAATGCTTGTTAAAATAAATAAAATTAAAGTAATTACAGGTAAAAAATACCAAAGTATTATTACTACACACGACACAAGTATATAAGTTAAGATAAAGTATAATTGTAATCTTAACTTTTTGGTATACCCCAATGTAATAGAAATAGCTCCATCAAAAGCTCCATGAGGGATGCCTATAAAGAGTATTGAAAATAATGCAATATAGTCCCACCAATTCAGCGAAAAATTAATCATTGTCGAGTAACAACAGAAAAAAAAGATTTTATAAAAGGTATTTTAGGCATATTTAGAATTATCTTAAAAGTTGTAACCAACGATGAGTTTCCAGACATAAATTTTGCCATTTCATCTCCATTAATGCTACTCGCGAAATTTGTAAATATCTTTGGTGCTATTTCAGGAAATTTGGCTAACACATCAATAAAGACTTTATCTAAGAATAAATCTATATTTTTATGAATTTTAGTATCAATTGTATTTCGTTTGCTTATTTGCTCTATGATTTGATTTACTTGTTTTTGAATAAAAGTAAAAGCATATCCAGATGATGGTCTTACGGCCCCTCCTCTTGTACCAATATTATACCTCCCCTTTGAATTTGAAGAAATATAGTGCATCGGTATTACACCTTTTTCGAAGTTACTTTTAGTGAATTTAGTCAAATTAAAGTATTTTTTAAGATATTTTGAAATTTCACTTGAGTAAAACTTTTTACTTTCAATATTTTTGGAAAATATTGTCGACTCAACTAAAGCTTGTTTTTTACTAAACGGTAGTAAATAGATAAAATGCATTCCTTTGGATTGATCACACCTAAAATCCATTAAAATAACGGTTTCTTTGTCAAAAACATCTTTCTTTGAAGTAACTACAAACCCTTCAAAATGTTGTAATAATATGTTTGATAAATTATCAGGAGGTCTACTATCAAGTATTATATCACCAGTAATTTTTTTATTATTTAAAAATAAATCACCATTTTTTTCAAATATGTTTTCATCAAATATTTTTATTTTTGAAGTTTTGAACTTACTTTTACAAAAATTTAGCCATTTATATCTTTTTATTACGCAGTAAGGGTACTTGTTAGAAGAGAGGACATGGCTAGAAATATTTGTATTAATTGCCCATTTTGACCAAGTATAATCAGCGTGGTGATAGGCATCAACGTTTACATTAGTTTTCCAAAACCCCCAATAATGATTGTCATTTACCTTAGATTCATCCCCTGAATATATATTGAAACTGTAATCTGGCAAATGATCACTTAATCTAGCTAGTGATAAAGCAGCACATCCGCCTCCGATAATATTAATGTTTTTATTTTTCAACTTAAATAAGCTCTTTTACAAATTTATGAAGTTCAGACTGATGGTCTTTAATTACTTTTCTTTTAAAAACTTCTTCCATAATTTTTATTAATGTAATTTTTACTTTTGTTGAAGTAGAAGTTACTTGACGTCCATTGTACCAATTATAATTATTACTCTTTAATTGAACACCTATTTGTCTATAAACACCAGAAGCGATTGAAATAGCCATCCTTGTTTTAAAGGATAAGAATCTGAAACCCATTGTCCCACTAATGTAATATTTATCAGCTAATATTAGTAGTTTTTTTATACCTTGAGATATCTTGTCATATTTTTTTTTATCATTTTTTTCAACTGCTAAAACAATCTCTTCTGGGGAAATATTATCTATCCAACAAGAAGGTAAATATCTCCTTCCCATTTTGGCATCCTCTAAAACGTCTCTTGCTATATTTGTTAGTTGCATAGCTATTCCAAGGTCGATAGCAAATAGTTTTGCATTTTCATTTTCACATTTCAAAGCGTCGCACATCATTAACCCAACAGTTCCTGCAACATGATAAGAATATCTTATTAGCTCAGATTCATTTTTAAATAAAATACTGTCTTGATCTAAAATAAGACCGTCGATTAAATCAACTGCTGCTTTCTTAGAAAAGGGATTAAAGAATTTTGGATATTTAACTGAGTATATATTTTCTATACCTAAATATGAGTTATTATTGAGATTTAACTTTATATCATTAAGACATTTAAGTGACGAAGGATCACCACTATCTGCAATATCATCTAAAGCTCTACAAAAACTATATAATTCAGCAGCTCTATTTATATATTCCTCTGATAGAAATTTACCTGCCCAATAGAAACTTTTTCCATTTTTTTTGAGTGTCAATTTAGCATTATCAATATGGCTGTCCATTAATGCACTCTTTTATTTGATAAGTTTCTCAACAATTTTAGCTGATGATAAAACACCCGGAACACCTGCACCAGGATGTGCTCCTGCTGCAGCAAAATATAAATTATTAATATGAGGGTCTTTATTATGATACCTAAACCAAGCTGATTGAGAGAAGTTTGGTGCAATTGAAAAACCAGCACCATGGGTAGAACGGTAATTATTTTTAAAATCAACAGGGGTCATAAAAAATTCATCTGATATATTTTCTTGCAAGTTAGGTAAAATAGTAAGCTCAAGAGCTTTAACAATTCTAGATTGTAATTTACTACCTTCAACGTTCCAATCAATGTTACCCTGTAGATTAGGTACTGGACATAAAACATAAAAACTATCACAACCGTCAGGGGCAAAACTTTTATCTGTAGCAGTTGGTCTGTGAATATAAAGAGAGAAATCCTCACTTAAAGTTTTATTATCAAAAATATCTTTTAATAAGCTTTTAAATCTTTTTCCCAACCATATGGAATGATGAGCAATATCAGGATATTGTTTTTTTGTTCCAAAAAATAAAACAAACATTCCCATAGAGTAGGTAGTCAACTTCTCTGGTAAAAATTTTTTTCTTTTTTCAAATAAACTTTTAGATTTTAAAATTTCTCTGTAAAAAGTTGGTGGATCTCCATTAAAAACAATATTGTCTGGAAAAAAAGCTTCTCCATCCATACTTTCTAATTTTTCAATTTTACCATTCTTTTGATATGCAGTTTTAATATCTATATTATACTTTACTTCGACACCAGAACGCTGAAGAAGTTTTGTTAATTCTTCAACTAATTTTCCAGTTCCACCCATACTGAAGTACACTCCCCAATTTCTTTCTAAGAAGTGGATTAAAGCGTAAATAGAAGTTGTAGAAAAAGGATTACCACCTACCAACAATGGATGTATTGAAAATGCTGCTCTGAGATTAGCATTTTTAATATATTTATTCACTAATTGAGAAACAGTTAAATAGCTTTTTAATTTTAGAAGAGAAGGGATTTGTTTCAACATAAAGAAGAATGAATTAAATGGTTTATCTGCAAGCTTTGTAAAGCCAACATCAAAAATTGATTTTGACGCTTTTAACAAACCTTCATAATTCTTTGCATCTTCAACAGAAAATTTTTTCATTTCCTTTTTAGTTTTTTCAACAGTTTGACAGTAATCAAAGGTTTGACCATCGTGAAAATGAAATCTATACCATGGATCTAGTGGTTTGAATTCGACATAGTCTTGTCTGTTTTCGCCAAATAATTCAAAAAGTTCATCGAACAAAAAAGGAGCAGTGATTACTGTTGGACCAGCATCATGTTTAAATCCATTTTTCTCAAAAACTTGTGCCCGACCTCCTAGACAACTTAATTTCTCTAATAACGTAACTTGATGGCCAAGAGCTCTTAACCTTAAGGCTATTGCTATTCCCCCAAAACCTCCACCTATAACAATACTTTTTATTTTACTTTGTACTTTTGCTGATCCGTCCATTATTTCCTAAAATTTCTTCATCTTGAATTTGAAATAGATTAAAAAAAAAGCCTGTAGTTTTACCTACAGGCTTTTAATATTTATAAATTAGAATTTATGCGTCTGATTCTGCAGTAGCAGCAGCCCATATAGCCAAACAGAAAGCTATTTTGTTAACTACGTCAGCTAAGTTATAAACAACGTTTAAGCTGTCAGCGTCTGCACCACCAGCCATATATCCCATAAAATAACCAATAGGATAGATTGCCCATCCAATAGTAACAATCCATTTCATGGTGTTATAAGCTGTTTTAACAGAATCTGGAGCCTCGGCTGCATTAACTTTACTAGCTTCACCTGCAAAGATTTCATAAAGAATGAATATCCAACCAGCCATTCCAATAACAAAACCTAGTGTAGCGTTAATAAAACCAGCTTCACCAAGATATCCACCGATTAACATTACTAATGAACCAACAAATAATCTCCAGAACACTCCACCTGCTATAGCTGTACAAGCAGCTAATATTAGATAGAATTCAATCATTTGTAATGGAACTGTAATAATCCAATCAACATATCTAAATACAGTAGGTGATGCACCTGTGGAAACCCACACATCTCTCATGTAAAAATAGTGAACAGCCGCAACTAATGTAACAAGAGCACCAACAACTAGAGATGTTCTCCACTTGCCTTTAACTCTCAATGATTCCATTAAGAAAAAAACAGTTGCTGCAACCATGGCAATAGATATTATCCAAAAACTTATACCAACAAAATCGCTTGGATCCAGGTTTCCACTAGCGTGGGATCCTGCATAAGCAAGTGTTGGAAGTCCAGCTAATAATGTAGCCGGTATTAAATATTTTAAAAAAGACATTTATAAACTCCCCTTATACTTGTCATGTTTAATTTCTAGCAACTGCTAGATTCTATGCAAATTTAGCATAATTAGCAAAACAATAAATTGGAATTTAAAGTTAGGCAACAAATAAAAGTTAATAAAATATGTTTTTTTATCACCTTTTTTGCTAACATATTGATTTAAATAGATTTAATTTTTGATAACAATTATCACTATAATGTAAAAAATGCCTTGTTTTATGAAAATCGTGCTGAAAAGCAGTATATATTTATCAATTTCAA
>ERZ802822.955-NODE-955-length-19208-cov-8.707700_pt1 | contig 19208 bp, 21 predicted proteins | sample MGYA00345649_ERZ802822 | MGnify/ENA primary metagenome ERZ802822 (study PRJEB30503, sample SAMEA104212359) | marine metagenome | biome: Westerlies Biome; feature: [SRF] surface water layer (ENVO:00010504) within the epipelagic zone...; material: water...
GCGTATTGCAGTGGTGCACACATGAACCATTGAACCACATCCATCCGTGTAGATTGTGCGAGGGTAATCCAAGAGATGAACTCCATTCTTGATCATGATCTTCTTGAAAGCCTCGCTAGAGCAAATAATTTAGTAGCAACTTCTTCTGTTAAATTCCAAGATTCACTGAGTGAATCCATGGCACCTTTTCCTTCAAACATTATGAACAATGGAAATAATCCAAGTCGACCATATAAATAAAAACCTGGCAAAACTAGCATTAAAAACCCAAGTCCGTATGCAAATGAATGCAATATATTAGCCCATAGTAGCGGGAAAAACTTTTTTAAACCCTGAAGCAAGGCTTGATACGGAGTCAAAGAACCAGCATGCGTCAAAGAATGGAATGCAGCCATGCAGCCCCCGCTTAATGCTACGGAAAGAATAAGAGATGCAAGCACAAGGACAAAAAATTGGCCAGATATATTACCAATCGCCTCAAGAGCCGCAGCATCTGAGCCAGCTTGAAAGTCAACAGAGGCTAACAAGCTTGCCAATGCAACCTCTAGGGTCATAACTGGCAAACACAAGATAAATAGATATCCAATGTTACTTAAACAGAAGTTAATTGATGAAAGAAACTGTTGCATATGCGTGTTTTAAATGTGTGATTATATTATTTAATTTAAAGGGTTATTTTTTTAAATTTTCTTTTGCCTACCTGAAAAACAGCAGAGGTGCCTGAATGAATTAAGAGTTTAAGGTCTGTTACTTTTTTTTCATCAATTCTTACTGCTCCTTGCTTAATCATTCTAATTGCTTCAGAAGTACTTTTGGTAAATCCACATTCCTTTAATAAATTAGAGAGAGGAATCGAATCGCCTGAAAAACTGAAAGTCATTTCTTCGATATCATCGGGCATATTCTTTTTTTGAAACTGATTAACAAAATTTGTTTCTGCAATATCAGCAGACTTAAGATCATGAAAACGAGAAATTAATTCTTTGGCTAATTCAATTTTTATATCTCTGGGATTCCTGCCATCATTTTGTTCAGTTTTTAAATTATTTATCTCATCTGTTGATTTAAAGCTTAATAAATCGAACCATCTCCACATTAGTTCATCTGAAATCGACATAATTTTTCCAAACATCTCATTTGGTGTCTCATCAATGCCGACATAGTTATCTAATGATTTAGACATTTTATTTTTTCCATCTAAACCTTCAAGAATCGGAACTGTTAAAACTACTTGGGGTTCTTGGCCAAATGCTCTCTGAAGATCTCTACCAACCAATAGATTAAACTTTTGATCAGTACCGCCAAGCTCTATGTCAGCCTCTAAAGCTATCGAATCATTGGCTTGGATCAATGGATATAGAAATTCGTGCAATGCTATGCTTTGATTAGACTTATACCTTTTATTAAAATCATCACGCTCGAGCATTCTTGCTAAATTATATTGTGATGCAAGTTTTATTATTCCTTCCGCACCTAGCTTTTTGCTCCACTCAGAATTAAACCTGACATCTGTTAGTTTGGGATCTAAAATTTTAAAAACTTGTTTCTTATACGACTTGGCATTCTCTTTTATCTCCGCCTCATCGAGGGCTGGCCTAGTTTTATTTTTCCCAGAAGGGTCACCAATCATTCCAGTAAAATCGCCAATTAAAAATATTATTTTATGGCCCAGTTGCTGGAAATGCCTCAATTTATTAATAAGGACAGTATGGCCAAAATGCAAATCTGGTGCAGTAGGATCAAAACCAGCTTTTACAATAAGCTGTTTTTTAGATTTGAGTTTTGCTAATAGCTCATCTTCGCCAATCAGCTCATCAATGCCTCGTTTGATTAAATTAAGATTTTCTTTCATGAGTTATGATTTATTATAGTATTTAATCGAACAAATGTTTGAAATCATATGACTGAAAAATTGAAAGCTCATTTTGCATTTAAACCAATTATAAGGGGAATGGTGATAGCTGAAAGCGAGGAGCTATTTCCAGTTGGGAAGGTTTATTGTGTTGGTAGAAATTATACTGACCACGCAGAAGAGATGGGTGGTCAAATAGATAAAGATCAACCATTTTTTTTTACTAAGCCTGCTCAGGCAATTACCCAGTTAGCTACTATTCCATTCCCAACTAATACAGAAAACCTTCATCATGAAGTTGAACTTGTTGTTTTCATTAAATCAGAATGCATAAATATAGACCCATCAGAAGCAAGCACTCATATTTTTGGTTATGCAGTGGGGGTGGACCTTACCAAAAGAGACCTTCAGTCTGCTGCAAAAGAGGCCAGCAAACCATGGGATTTAAGCAAAGGATTTGATAACTCTGCACCAATCTCAAAAATTATTAAAAAAGAGGGTTTTTTATTTGATGAAGGTAGGATATCCCTCAATGTTAATGGCCAGAATAGACAATTAAGCAATATATTAAATATGATTTGGAAAGTAGATGAGTTAATAAGCTGGCTATCGAAATTTATTACACTTAAAGCCGGAGACATAATCTTTACAGGAACTCCTGCTGGGGTTGGGAGGCTAGTTCCAAAAGATAAAATCGATGCAGAAATAGAAAATGTAGGAACACTTTCGTTTGAATTAACTAAATAAACTTAAAACCGTGAGTAATTATAAATTTGGTGCCAATTCTTTACCATTTGTTTTCTTAGCAATATTTGTGATCTTATTTATTTATGATTCAGCAATAGAACAAGAAGAAAGAGTACCTGAGGTTATTTCAAAGACTTTATCTTTAAACAGTAATAATGCGCCAAGTATTCAAACTAAAAATATTCATATTGTTGAACAAGGAGAAAACCTCTCATTGATATTTGAAAAATATAAAGTATCCCTAAACAATACTTACAAAATCTTTAGAAAAGATCAGGCAAATGAAATAAAAAATATATTGCCTAATGATAGGTTGGAATTTTTATATTTAGATGGTGCGTTACAAAAAATTATTATTTATAAAGGTCCTCTTCTTTCATATGAAGTAAATGTAGTTCCGGAAATACTAATTGAAAGAATTGATAAGAAACCAGAATTTATTAACTCCTTCAAAACTGGATTAATAGAGTCATCTTTCTACTTGGCCGGACTAAAAAATGATATACCTGAAAGTGTGATTATGGACCTCGCTTATATTTTCGGATGGGACATTGATTTTGTTTTTGATATTAGAATGGGTGACAGATTTAAGATCCTTTATGAAACACCTTTTGTGGATGGACAACAAATTGAAAATGGCAGTATTTTGTTCGCTGAATTTTATAACCAAGACAATAGATATACTGCAATAAGATATAAAGGTAAAAATAAGAAGTGGGAATACTTTAATGAAAATGGCGGCAGTCTTGAAAAAGCCTTTTTAAGAGCGCCTCTAGATTTTGTATATGTAAGCTCACATTTTAATCCGAATAGAAGGCATCCAATACTAAATACCATCAGAGCTCACAATGGAGTTGATTATGCGGCGAAAAGAGGTACGCCCATTCGAGCAACCGGGGAAGGAGTAGTTCAGTCAATTGGTTGGAAAAGTGGCTATGGGAGAACAATAGTAATAAGACATGGGGGAGAAATAACAACTCTATACGCTCATTTGAACGCTTACCATTCAAGTATTTCTAAAGGAATGAAAGTTTCTCAGGGTCAAACTATAGGTTATGTAGGTGATTCAGGTTTAGCAACTGCTCCCCACTTGCATTACGAATTTAGAATTGGTGAAAAAAGGACAGATCCTTTAAAAGTGGCTTTACCTTCTGCCGCTCCATTAGATCAATCTAAGATGGCTCCATTTAAAGTATTAAGAAATAATTACATAGAAATATCAGATCAGTTATTATCTAAAGATCCAAATGAAACCCTCTTCAGATAAAATTTTTATTGGCACCATGAGCGGGACAAGTCATGACGGAATTGATATTTGTGCTATTGAGACTTCTAATCGCATAAGATTGCTAAACTTTGATTCCTTTAAATACCCAAAGAAATTAAGAACAAATATTTCAAAAATAATTCAGCAGCAACATTTAAGCCTTAGAGAGTATTTTAAACTCGATGAAGAAATTGGAATTGCTTTCAGTCAATCTATAAATAAATTTCTGATCCAAAATAAGATAAATAAAAAAAATGTTGCGGCAATTGGTTTGTCTGGGCAGACATTATTTCACTCACCAAAAGGCAAGTATCCATTTTCTATTCAAGCCGGTGACCCCAAAATTGTTTCATTTAATTGCGGCATAGATGTTGTGAGTGATTTTAGAAATTCGCATATCAAACTTGGAGGAGAAGGCGCACCCCTCGTTCCAGAATTCCACCATAAACTCTTCTCCAAAAAGAAAACTCCACTAGTAATATTAAATATTGGTGGAATTTCTAACTTTACATATTTAGATAGCAAAGGAAATTTTTTTGGCTCTGACTGTGGGCCAGGAAATGCGCTGATGGACGCCTACTGTCAAAAATACCTAAATATCCCCTTTGACAAAAAAGGTAATATTGCAAAAACAGGAATAATCCATAATCCTTCATTAGATAAAATGCTCAGCAATTCATTTTTTAGAAAACGGCATCCAAAATCTACTGGAAAAGAAATATTTAATATAGGGTTTATTCCTAAACAACTCTTAAAAGAATCTTCTCAAGATATATTAGCAACGCTTTCAGAGTTGACAGCTATTTGTGTTAGTCGATCAATAAGATCCCAGAAGATTCCACCAAATCAAGTGATTATTTGTGGCGGTGGGATTAAGAATTATTTCTTAATAGATGCAATTAAAAAGCATATTAAAATTGAGCTTGCTTCAGTTAGTAAATATGGTTTAGATCCTCAAGCAATTGAAGCTATGGCATTTGGATGGATGGCAAAGCAGAGACTTTTTCAAAATCCACTTGTTGTCAAAAAAAATAAAGGGTTATTAGGAACCATTACTAAATCTATGTAGTAAATGACTCGCCGCATCCACAGGTAGTTTTGGCATTAGGATTAGTGACCAAAAATCTTGATCCAGCCAGATCTTCTACATAATCTAAGGTAGAGCCATATAAATATGGATATGAAAGTGAATCTAATAAAATAGTAAATCCTTCAAAATCTACCACATCATCATCGCCTGCTGGATTATCATCAAATTTAAAGCCATACTGAAAACCAGAACATCCTCCGCCGGTTACATAAACTCTAAAAAAATTTGATTTTTGGTCAGGCACAAGGCCTTGAATACGCTTGATAGCACTTGAGCTAAGAATGATAGATGTTGCATCAATAGTCATATGATGATTATTCTATAGGATTAGGAATAAATAAAAAAATTATAAGATAAATAATTTTTCTACTTCTGAATATAAAAGTTAAAATATGTAGAAATGAAAATGAAAAAAATACTAATCTTATACGCAACAACGGATGGTCAGACAAAGCTAATCTGTCAAAAAATAAAAAAGATTTTAGAAGAAATATTTATCATTGATTTCCATTCAATTGAAAGCGTCAATGAAGACCTTAGTCTGATTGAAAAAAATTTTGAATCTGTAATTATTGGTGCAAGCATAAGATACGGAAAACACTCCGATGATCTATATAATTTCATAAAAAATAATACTGATTTTTTAGAAGGTATTGATAACGCTTTTTTTAGTGTCAATGTTGTGGCGAGGAAGCCAAATAAAAATACTCCGGATACTAATCCCTACATTAAAAAATTCTTAGCACTTTCAAAATGGAATCCTAAAAAAGTAGCTGTTTTTGCTGGCAAAGTAGATTATCCACAATATCGATTTATTGATAAATTTATGATTAGGCTAATAATGTGGATTACAAAGGGGCCAACAGACACATCAAAAACTTATGAATTTACAGATTGGGATAAAGTAGAAGAGTTTGCATATGAAATTAAAAAAAATGCTAGCTAAATTTGGTATCATGCCCACCCGTAAAATAAATCAAAAATTTTTTAGTAGAAAATAGTTAAATAAGTCCAAAGAATTGAAAAGAAATAGATCAGAATCGCTTTTTGAGCAAGCTCAATTATTAATGCCAGGAGGAGTAAATTCTCCAGTTCGAGCATTTAAAAACGTTGACGGTAAGCCTGTTTTTTTTAAATCTGCTAAGGGACCAATTTTAATTGATGAGGATGAAAATCAATACATAGACTTCATTGGTTCATGGGGCCCCATGATTCTTGGTCATTCAAACCCAATTATCTTAGATGCCATTAAAGCTCAGTTAGAACTTGGGACAAGTTACGGCGCTCCGACCAGTTTAGAGAGCACACTTGCAAGCATTATTAAGAGCCAGGTTCCTTCAATGGAAAAGTTACGAATGGTAAATTCTGGAACGGAAGCCACCATGAGTTGCATTAGATTGGCTAGAGGCCATACAGGTAAAAATAAAATTATTAAATTTACCGGCTGTTATCATGGGCACGTTGATTCATTATTAGTCAAAGCAGGTTCAGGCGTCTCTACATTTGGCTTGCCAGATTCACCAGGTATACCAAAAGAACTAGCAGCATTAACATACAGCTGTCCATACAATGATATTGAAGCTGTGTCCCGAGTTGCTAATAAAATTGGTGATGATCTTGCTGCAATTATTGTTGAGCCTGTTGCAGGCAATATGGGCTTTATTCCAGGAGAATCAAAATTCCTTTCAGCCTTAAAAACATTATGCAATCAACACAAATCCATGCTTATTTTTGATGAAGTCATGTCAGGTTTTAGAGTGGGACTTGGTGGAGCACAGTCAATTTACCAAATTGAGCCTGATTTAACTGCTATGGGCAAAGTGATAGGTGGTGGGCTGCCAGTAGGAGCATTTGGTGGCAAGCAATCTGTTATGGATCAACTCGCACCATTGGGTCCGATATATCAAGCAGGAACATTGTCTGGCAATCCACTGGCAATGAGTGCCGGCATTGCTCTGTTAGATGCTTTAATTAAGATTAATCCATTTGATGAATTGGAAATAGCTTCCTCAGAAATAATGGTGCATACAAAAAATCTAATGAACGATAAAGGCATACCATTCTCAACCTCCTCTATTGGTGGCATGTTTGGATTTTTCTTTAGTGAAAACTTACCTCAAAATTTTGACGATGTTGTAAAAAGTGATGATGCGATGTTTAAGAAATTTTTTACTGCTTCTTTAAACCAAGGGATATACTTTGCGCCATCAAAATATGAAGCCGGATTTATCTCTGCAACTCACGATCAATCTATACTTGACCAAACGAAAAGTAAGATTGAAAAAATAGTAAAGGAATTATAATAATGAAAAATGATATTAGCGCTCTCGGAAATGCTCTTGTTGATACAGTCTTCAAGGTTGAACATAGTCTTATTGCTGAACTGGGTCTAGAAATTGATCAGATGACACTCTCAAGTGCTGAGGAGCATGCGCCGATAATTGAAAGACTTATTGCCTCAGGAGCTGAAACTGTTTCTGATTGCGGGGGATCTGCAACAAATAGTCTGGTTGCTGCAGCAAGTTTTGGTGCTTCGTGCTTTCATACTTGTAAGGTATCTAATGACGAAGATGGGACAAGATATCTTCAAAGCCTCAAAGAAGCGGGAGTAGGTCATAAAGGAAACATGGCATCAGCAGATTCTATGCCAACAGGAAAGTGTCTTATTTTGGTAACGCCTGATGCCAAAAGAACAATGACTACTGCTTTAAATGTAAGTTCATTGATGGACGAGAGTGACCTTGATCTAGACCAAATCTCAAATTCAAGAATTTTTTACATTGAAGGATATATGGTAACTAGTGAGGAAAATTACAAAGTAGCTTTAAAAGCTCTTAATCATCTAAAGGACTTTCCAGACGTTAAAATAGCCCTTTCACTATCAGATCCTGGAATTGTAATGGGGTTTAATGATAAATTTAACGAAATAGAATCATTTGGGCTTGACTATATTTTTGGCAATGATGATGAGGCAATGGCTTTTGTTGGTTCTGAAAATATAGAAGATGCTTTCGTTGCTCTTCAAAAAAAATCATATGTTTCAATAATTACCATGGGAGAAAAAGGAAGTGCCGTGGTTTCAAATGAAGGAGTAATAAATACGCCTAACGTTGATATTCAGGCTATTGATACAAACGGTGCTGGAGATATGTTTGCCGGTAGTTTCTTATATTCATTGCTTCAAAATGATGATTTAAAAACTTGTGCTGAGTTCGCAAATTATGGAGCGTCAAAAGTTGTTGAGACATTTGGCCCAAGGCTTTCCAAGGACGCGTACCATCAAGTTTTAAATAATTTTAAAAAAAGCTAGCTAATTGCTCGGCTTTCTGATAATTTCATGCGCCTAAAAAACTTTTTTTAACTTAAATATGCCAAAAAAAGCAGTCCCAAAAAAAACTCCTGCTAAGACAACATCTACGAAGAAATCCTCAGCTAAAAAAACTACAGCTAAAAAGCAAATAGTAAAGAAGTTAGCTGTTAAAAAAACCCCTGTTAAAAAAACCCCTGCCAAAAAAAGTGTCAAGAAGGCTGCTACCAAAAAAAGAGCAACTCCAATATCCTCATACAAAGGTAGAAAAGGCGAAAAATATATGAGTGCAGCAATGAAAAAGCATTTCAATGCGGTCTTAATTGAGTGGAGGGAGCACTTACGTGACGAAATGCAGAAAACCTTTGATCATCTCAAGAATAAAGGAGAATCATATGCAGATCCAATTGATAGAGCATCACAAGAAGAAGAGTTTGCTTTTGAGCTTAGGACAAGAGATAGAGAAAGGAAACTGCTTAATAAAATTGCCAGCTCGCTAGAGCAAATTAAGCAAGATGACTATGGTTACTGTTATGCTTGTGGTATTGAAATTGGAGTAAAAAGACTTGAAGCAAGGCCAACAGCTACACATTGCATAGACTGCAAAACACTGGATGAAATTAAAGAAAAACAACTTGGCGGATAGAAAAACTAAACAAAAATTGTTTCTATTAGAACTTTGAATAGAAAAAATAAAGTGTCTTCAGCTCCAGTTCCCAAAATCCTTAAACAAAATAAATTCAGCCCTCTAGCGCTAGAGATTGTTAAAAAGTTAAAAAAATCTGGTTTCCAAGCGTATTTAGTTGGTGGGTGTGTGCGAGATTCGTTAGTAGGAATTAAAGCAAAAGACTTCGATGTATCAACAGATGCTACGCCAGAAGAAGTTAAAAAAATATTTAGGTCATCCAGAATAATTGGCAAAAGATTTCGTCTAGTTCATGTTTTTAGCAGAAATGAACTGATTGAGGTCTCAACATTTAGGGCTGATACATCTGAAACTAATCATAGCTCAGGGATTGTTAAGGATTCTGAAGGAAAGATCCTCAGAGATAATGTCTGGGGAACTCTTGAGGAAGATTGCATAAGAAGAGATTTTTCAATCAATGCTTTATATTTTGACCCAGTGGAAAATCATTTATGTGATTTCCATGACGGGTTAAAACATATACAAAAAAAAATACTAGTATCAATAGGCAACCCATTAGTAAGATTTGAAGAGGATCCCGTTAGAAGTCTTCGCGCAATTCGATTTAGTTCAAAACTTAAATTTAAAATTTCCAATGATGTTAAGGAGGCAATATATCAAAAGGGTAACTTGCTTGAGAATATCTCCAATGCAAGAATGTTTGATGAGTTTTGCAAGATCTTTCTTACAAAGGAAGCTCAAAATAATTTCAATAAGCTCAACTCTTTCGGCGTTTTGAAATACCTAATAAACACTGAGAATCATCCTGAAAATTCATTTGATTCAAGATTTCAACAAGCAGCGCTAGTAAATACTGATAATAGATTAAAAGCATCTAAGTCTGTTACTCCAGGTTTTCTTATTGCCGCATTGCTTTGGCCAAGATTGATTGATGCTGCAAAAGAAAAAGGGAGTTTCAATCTAAGAAAATTTTTTAGAAGCATGGATAGGATTATTAGGGAACAACAAGAATTAACAGCTGTTCCTAGAAAATTTCATGGCTATATTAAAGATATATGGTCACTTCAACTAAAACTCGAGACTCGATTAGGTCATCAACCCTATAAAATTTTAAATCATCCTCGTTTCAGAGCAGCTTATGACTTTCTGCTTCTAAGAGAGGAGGCAGCCAACGATACTCAAGGGATGGGTGAGTGGTGGACAAAATTCCAAAGAATAAATAGACCTGCAAAAATTGAAATGTTGAAAATTTTAAGAGATTCTAGAAGTGGTCCGGTAGAGAAAAAATTTGGCTTCTTAGAAGAGTTAAGCTAATCTTTACACAATAAAAGAATAACCTATGGAACCAGCTTTACAGGAAGCTCCGCTTCCAAAATATATTGCGATTGAAGGGCCAATTGGTGTAGGTAAAACTACCCTAGCTCATAAAATTGCTGAAACCTTTAATTATGATGTTTTTCTAGAGCAGCCTGCGGAAAATCCTTTCCTAAAAAGTTTTTATAGAAACCCCAAGCAGTCAGCATTAGCCACTCAGCTCTTTTTTTTATTCCAACGAATGCAACAAATTGAAGATTTAAAACAAAGATCATTATTTGAGCCTGTTCGTGTAGCAGATTTCTTAATTCAGAAAGACAGACTTTTTGCTGAAGTAACACTTTCCGAAGAAGAAATGGGTTTGTATGACAAAGTATATGAACATTTGACCATAGATGCTCCCTCCCCTGACTTAGTTATTTATCTTCAAGCTCCAGTTGAAGTTTTGCTAGAAAGAATAAATAAGCGTGGAAATCCTGATGAAAAGTTTCTTACAATTGATTATTTAGAAAGGCTAAATGATGCTTACTCTAAATTCTTTTTATACTTTGAAAATGCTCCGCTCTTAATTATTAATGCATCAGATATTGATCTTGAAAGTGGAGGCTCTGACTATGACATGCTTATTAGCAAAATCATGTCTGATCCCAGAGGTAAAAATTTCATTAATCCTCAACCTTCTATCCTTTAAAGCCTCGTAACATTTTCATGGCTGAAAAAAAATACCAACCTCCAAAAAATCTAGAGAATCCTTTTGTAAAAAATTTAGATGAATTTCAAGCAATGTATGAAGCATCCATTAAAGATCCGAAAACTTTCTTCGGTGGCCAGGCAGAAGAAAATTTGTCATGGATAGAGCCATTTTCCAGTATTCATAATGGCAAGTTTGCAGATGCAAAATGGTTTGAAGGAGGAAAAATCAATATTGCCCATAACTGTATTGATAGGCATCTAGAAAAATTTGCAAATAAAACTGCGTTGATCTGGGAGGGTGATGATCCTAGACAATCAACAGAAATTAGTTTTTCAGAGTTACACAAAAACGTATGTAAATTTGCGAACATTTTAAAAAATTTGGAAGCAAAGAAAGGTTCCAGGATTTGTATCTACATGCCAATGATTCCAGAAGCAGCATACGCAATGCTGGCATGCGCAAGAATTGGTGCGATCCACTCAGTAGTATTTGGAGGATTTTCTCCAGAATCATTAAAAGATAGGATATTGGATGCTGACTGTAGCATTGTGATAACTGCAGATGAAGCTGTAAGAGGTGGCAAATATGTTCCCCTTAAAGAAAACGTTGATAAAGCTTTAATGGGATGTCCTGCAGTTAAGCATTGCCTTGTTGTTAAAAGAACAAGCAATGAAATAAATTGGAATGAAAGTAGAGATGTAAGTTATGAAGAAGTATTTTCAAATGTTTCCAGTGAGTGTCCATGTGAGCCAATGGATTCAGAGGATCCACTGTTCATATTGTATACCTCTGGCTCAACAGGCAAACCAAAGGGTGTTATGCATACCACGGGAGGATACTTGCTTGGTGCTCATCTAAGCTTCAAATATTTATTTGGCTATAAAGACAATGATAGATATTGGTGTACTGCAGATGTAGGTTGGATAACTGGTCATACTTATATTCTCTATGGTCCTTTATCTAATGGAGCCACAAGTTTAATGTTTGAGGGCATACCCACATTTCCCAGTCCTTCTAGATTCTGGGAAATATGTGATAAGCATGAAATCTCAATTTTTTATACTGCGCCCACAGCTCTGAGAGCTTTAATGGCTCAGGGGGATCAGCACGTTTTAAAAACAAAAAGGGAAAGCCTAAGAATATTAGGAACTGTTGGTGAGCCTATCAATCCAGAAGCATGGGAATGGTATTTTAAGGTAGTTGGAAATCAAGCGTGTCAAATTATTGATACCTGGTGGCAAACAGAGACTGGCTCAGTATTAATTTCACCTATTGCAGGAGTGACGCCAGTCAAACCAGGGTCAGCAACTTTACCTTTTTTTGGGGTTAAGCCAGAGCTTGTAGACGAAAATGGTTTAATTTTAGAAGGAGAACAATCAGGTAATTTAATTATTACTCAATCTTGGCCAAGTCAAATCAGAAGCGTATACGGAGATCATCAAAGGATGATCGATACTTATTTCTCAACATACGAAAATGCATATTTTACTGGTGATGGCGCGCGCCGAGACAGCGATGGATATTTTTGGATTACCGGGAGAGTTGATGATGTATTAAATGTTTCAGGACATAGACTTGGAACGGCTGAGATAGAGAGTGCTTTGGTGCTTCATGAAAAAGTTGCTGAAGCAGCTATCGTTGGTTTTGAACATCCAATTAAAGGTCAAGGAATTTACGCGTTCGTAACTCTAATGGTGGGAGAAAAAGAAGAAGAAGACTTGGTGGCAGAATTACAAAATTTTGTTGCTAGGGAAATTAGCCCCATAGCAAAGCCTGATCTTATTCAATGGGCTCCAGGACTCCCAAAAACTAGATCTGGAAAAATTATGAGAAGAATTTTAAGAAAAGTTGCAGGTGGTGAGTTTGAAAATCTTGGCGATACTTCTACCTTGGCAGATCCAAGTGTGGTTGATCATTTAATTGATAATATGCTGAGTTTATAAATAACTAACTAGTAGACATCCGATACCAACAGCAGATGTCAATATAACTAAAAAGTTATTCAAATAATTTTCATCCATTAATTTCATTTCATCTTTTGATTGATAAAAAATCTGTGGCTTAAGTAACAATGCCATTGAGTTAAAGGCGTGCATAAAAAATATTAAAAGAAAAAACCAATGGGCTTCCTGAAGAAATGCAGCAAAACTTATCAATAAAAATGGAGCATCAAGAATTAACAAAAACTTTCTGTTACTGGGATTATAAATAAACCCAAAGATATTAAATTTTTCTTTAATTAACCACAGGTAGAGAAGAGCGCAAATTAAATATAAGCACCCTAAAATAAAAGCAAACATCTATTTTATCTGCAAGACCAAGTCTTGTTGGCTGAATCATAATCAACCATTTCATCACCAACAAGTTTAAATAAGTGAGCCTCTAAGCTCCAAATCGCAATAGGATGAAGTTTTGGATCCACATCATCATAGACACTTTCAACTAGAATCTCAGATGTTACAGCCGCAAAAAGTTTTAACTTCGAGATCACTTTACTTTCCCTTTCAAGTCTATGATCAATAATCCAATCAACCACAGCCATTGGATCTTCAAGAAAATCGCCATGACCTGGTCCTATTTTATTGAACCTATAATTTCTGAGTAATGCTAAAGAATTTAGGTAATCATTCATGGACCCATCAGGATGAGCAATTACCACCGTGGAACCATTCATAATGTGGTCACCGGTCAGCATGACTTTTTCTTCTTGAATTAAATAACATAGATGATTTGAGGCATGTCCGGGAGTATAAATTGTCTCTATGGTGTATTCATCCGTCTCAATGAGATCTCCATGATTTAATACGCGATTTGGTTTAAAAGTTTTATCTTGAAGGGAGTCATCTTTTTCGAGCAATCTCCCCATCAAGGGAACATCAAGCATTTCTCCTAATACTTTTGCTGCAGGAGAATGATCGCGATGCGTGTGTGTAACCAATATTCTGTTAATTTTGCCCTCACCAAGATTTATTAACTTTTCAATGTGTGCATCAATTTTAGGCCCAGGATCTACAAGGGTTAAATCATTTTTTCCAATTAGATAACTATTTGTCCCTGATCCAGTAAACATACTTCCATTAGGAGCTGTAATTTTTTGAATAAAATCTTTAGACATTTTCATACCCCTCCTCTCCAGGGAAAAATCCAATCCATTTGCCATCCTGCTTAATGAATTTTGGTAGTATTGGAGGAATTGCATTATCTCCCAAACCTTCAAAATGATCAAAAGCTTCTGTGCTAGATGAAAACTCTGCTAACTTTTCAATGTTTTTTATAGTTGGAATAATCATGTTCATTTGTCCATCGGCTAATTTTTTAAGAGCATCTGATGGTTTTATCCAAAAACTCTCAGTTAACTCATAACCGTCATGGCTTGCAAGCTGAGAGGATTCTACTTTTGCCAAAAAAAATCTAGTATCAAATCTTTTCGGCTCAATGGTTGGAGTAATCCAGTGAGCACACGGCACAATATTTTTTGCTCTCAATCGCAGTGATTCAGATACACAGATGTCCTTGAAAGTAATTTTTTTACTATTGAGCTCTTTCCGCAAATGATTAAGCTTTTCAGCATTTTGAGTTAATAAATCATTTGGGTTAATTAGCAGTACTCCCACTTCTTCAAAACACTCTCTTACGCACGCGATCCAGTATGAAAGGCCATCACTTTTAATTCCTAATTTTTTTGAAGCTTCGGCATCATTCATGTCTTCACAGTACTCATATAAATCTTCGGAAGAGTCTTCTAGATCTAATTTTCCTCCAGGAAAAACATACAAATTTCCAAAAGAGGATCGACTACTGCGCTTAACTAAAAAAATCTCAAAACCACCCTCATCTATCTCACGCATTAAAATAACTGTTGCTGCTGGTCTAATGGATGAGGTCATAATATATATGGATAGTATGGAGTTTTATTATCCTTTAGAATACAAATGAATGGAAATTACTGATTCACTTTCAAATGATATTAGAGATGCGCCAGATTGGTTTCATAATGCTATATCCAGGCCTTTAAGAAAAGAACATCTTATCCACCCACTCGGTAAACTTGCCTATCAAGTATTGGACAGAAAAAATGCTCAGAATACTATTATGCTTATCCATGGCACTGGTGCCCATAAGAAATGGTGGGATCCAATAGCTCCCCTTATTAATGAAAAATTCTCTGTTATTGCTCCAGATCTACCTGGCATGGGAGAATCTGATCACAGAAAAGAATATGATTTTGAAGCATTTAGCGAGGCATTAATTGCAATTATGCACCAAGAAAAAATAATTAATTCTAACCAAAAAATATACCTCATAGGTCATTCACTTGGCGGTCATGTTGCTGGATTTATGGCGAGCGAATTTTCAGATCTTTTTAGTGGCATTGTAATGATTGATTCGCCCATTCGCCCGCCAACCTATGACTATGATAAGCATCAAAGTACTGGTCCACTAAGAAGAATAAAGTATTATCAAGATAAGGAATCAATTATTGAAAGATTTAGGTTGATGCCTCCTCAAGAATGCAAAAATGATTGGTATCTTAGATTTATAGCAGAGCACTCAATTCTTGAAGACGATCAAGGATGGAGATGGCGGTTTGATGATAAACTTTTTGCAACTCTCAGGCGCCTGCACAATTATGAATTTAAATTTCAATGTCCAGCACTTTTCATCGCTGGCGGAAAAAGTTTATTATTGGAATCAAAAATTATGCAATACATCAGAATAGCTTTTAAAGACTCTATGGCAGTAGAAGTAATAGAGAGTGCGGCGCATCATGTCCCACTAGATACGCCACTTGAGCTTGTTTCCCTTATAAATAATTACTTGGTTGAGTGGGGTGAATTGGAATGAAAAAAGTATTAACAACTATTTTAGGAATAGTAATCGTAGGTTTCATTGGGTTTATATTGATTGATTCATATAAGTTCGAGAGCACAAATATGGGAGTTGGAACTGTTGGCTTGCCTCATAATAAGTCCTTGTGGATAGGGTCTTATAAATCAGACAGATTGGCAGAAGCCAGTCTATCTATTAGTGAATAATATTTATACTGCTGAGCAGGTTAAAACGTTTGAAACAAATATATTTGTTTCAAAGGGAGACGACCTTCGCGCCATGCAGGAGGCTGCAAAGCAATCTGTTAAAGTGCTTATTAAAGATTATTCAAAAGCTGATTATTTAGTTTTGTGCGGACCTGGCAATAACGGAGGAGACGGATATTTCATAGGCCTTGGTTTAAGTGAATCAAATAAATGTGTCAAATTTATTAACGTTTTAGAAGATTCAAAGAAATCTCCCTTATGTGAATATGCCTTTAAGAAAGTAAAAAATCTAGAGTTTGTTGATCTGAAAGAGCTTAAAAACATTTCTAAAAAAACAGTTGTAATAGATGCCATTTTTGGAATAGGTGGAAGAATAGATTTAGATAATGAGTTAATGGAAGTTTTGTCTGTTTGTAATGAATTTGAATCTAAAGTTGCTATTGATATTCCAACTGGGCTTGATTCCAATACTGGAGAAACATCTAAAGCATGCTTTAATGCAGATAAAACAATAACTTTTATTGCTTATAAAGTTGGGCAACGAATTAATAATGGTAAAAATTTTTGTGGCGAACTAATATTAAAAGATCTAGGACTTGGCATGAGTACAAATGAAAACCCTGAAGTGATTGAGTTCTCTTATGAGGATATAAGAAGTAATATTCCAAAGAGAAAACAAACTGCTCACAAAGGAAATCACGGTAAACTTTTGATTGTTGCTGGAGATGAAGGTTTTGGAGGTGCTGGTATTTTATCTTCAGAGTCTGGACTAAAGTCGGGAGCAGGATTGGTAAAGCTCCTGACTAGAAAATCTCACGTATCTGCAAGCTTAGCAAGAAACCCTGAGGTTATGGTATCTGGTGCAGATAATGCTCAAGACCTCGAAGCTAATTTAGCTTGGCCTGATAGTATTGTAGCGGGTCCAGGGATGTTTGATAATTTCTGGTCCGAACAACTACTGTATAAACTTCTTGAATCTTTAATAGATAGCAATATCCCTACCCTTTTAGATGCAGGAGCATTGAGATTAATGACTCGTAAAGCTTTTACTAAAATTAAGTTGCATGAGCAAACCGTGCTTACTCCACATCCTGGAGAAGCGGCTGAAATGCTAAAAATAACCACAGAAGAAATACAAAACAATCGAGTAAAATCCGCCAAAGAATTACAAAAAAAATATGGATGCATCATTGTGCTTAAAGGTCATGGAACAATTATCTGCAACAAACAAAATGCGTATCTTTGTTCTTCAGGCGGTCCAGAGTTGGCCGTCGCAGGCTCTGGAGATATTCTTTCCGGTGTAATTGGCTCTTTAATTGCTCAAGGATTGACACCCTGGGATGCAGCAATAACTGGAGTTGGTATTCATGCTCAAGCTGGCGAAGCATTTGCTAAGGATGTGGGGAAAATAGGCCTAGCTGCCAGTGAGATAATTGCTTACATTCGAACTCAGCTAAATTAACTTATTATGTTAAGTCTTAAATTAGACAATGAATCTAGCACACTGCTTTTAGGATCTGCAATTGGAAAAATCATTGAAAAAATTGAACCGTTAGATTTTGAAGTACATTTAAATGGGAATTTAGGCGCAGGTAAGACGACGCTTGTTAGAGGGATTCTTCAATATTTAAATTGGCAAGATGTAGTAACAAGTCCTTCTTACACCTTGTGCGAAGAGTATGAAATCGGTGGAAGGTTGCTTTTACATGTTGACCTTTACAGAATCAATTGCCCTGAAGATATTGAAATCTTGAATCTTGATAGAGAAACGACATTGCAAAAAATTGTATTTATTGAGTGGCCTGAAAATCTTCAGACAGAAAGAGATGTGGACGTTATAATCAATCTAAATCATGACAATAAGGCTAGAAATGTCTTAATAAAATGTAAGGATATTGATATTGAATCAAGCATTAAAACTTACTATGAAAGCAATTAATCATCAGCTCCTCTTCATACTGTTATGTATTTTTACCCTGGCGACAGAAGCCGCCAACAAAATCTCTTTTGACAGAATTACAGAGCTTGAGTCTGGAAATTTAAAAATAGTATTTCACCTTGATAAAGTTGCTTTAATTAATTCTTATGCGTTAGATGATCCATCCAGAATAGTTATCGATTTAAAAAATACTTCCATCAAAGAACCAATCGAGTCTAAATTCTTCGCTCCTATTAAATTAATTAGGGCCAATGAAGTCGGAAATTCGGTCCGCGTTGTACTAGATTTAAAGGGATCGGTATATTGGAAAAAGCCATGGCAAGTAAAGCATAAAGATCGTGTTGATTTAATTCTTGAAATTAAACGAGATAGAAAGATCTCAAATAATTTAAGGGATATCATTGTTGCAATTGATGCTGGGCATGGTGGTAGAGATCCTGGAGCTGTTGGAAAAAATCTGCTTGAAAAAGATGTAACGCTTCTAATATCAAAAGAACTAGAGAGAACTCTTAAAAATACTCGTGGGTATATGCCAATAATGATTAGGCCAGATGATAGGTATTTAAACTTAGACGACAGGTATCAAAATGCCAGAAAACTTAGCGCAGACTTGTTTGTTTCTATCCATGCCGATGCATTTAGCCTTTCATCAGTTAAAGGCGCGTCTGTTTATGTTTGGTCAGAAGAAGCATCTTCAATTACTGCTGAAACCCTTTCCAAGTCAAAATTATCATCAAGTCCTGAGGTTAAATCAAAAATTGGTAAATTAGATATCAGGGATTTTGATGAGGATGCAGCAAGAACTCTTTATCAAATTGCCTATGAGGCCAAAATAGATAATAGCGTTATTTTGGCAGAAAAAATTCTAGAACAATTAAAAAGAGATCCTTATACTAAAATGCATAAACCTAACGTAGAGTTCGCAGATTTTAGAGTCCTAAAATCAGTTGATATTCCATCCGTGCTCATTGAATCCGGGTTTATATCAAATCCAGATGATGCCAAAAGATTAGCTGGAAAACCTGGCAGAAGAATGATTGCAAGAAGTGTTTTTCTTGGCATTCACAACTATTTCAAAGAAAAGCCTAAACCAAATACTTTTATGACATCTCTGCCAAAATATATTGAATATGAGATTCAAAAAGGCGATGTCATCTCAGAGATTGCAATTCGATTTGGTGTTACCATTGATGAAATCATTGATTGGAATAACTTAAAAAATAAAAGTATTTATCCTGGGCAAATAATTCAAATAACCATCTAATGTGGAGTCTAAATAATAAAACAATAGTCATTACCGGGGCCACTAATGGCAT
>ERZ802822.956-NODE-956-length-19206-cov-16.091118_pt1 | contig 19206 bp, 15 predicted proteins | sample MGYA00345649_ERZ802822 | MGnify/ENA primary metagenome ERZ802822 (study PRJEB30503, sample SAMEA104212359) | marine metagenome | biome: Westerlies Biome; feature: [SRF] surface water layer (ENVO:00010504) within the epipelagic zone...; material: water...
AATCGTGATCGACGGTGGTTGCCCCCCTGACTGCATCAACCATGCCAGCATCGCCGCAGTGAGTAGCCCGGGCCATACGGTTTTTCTGGGGTCCAGATAGGTCATACTGTTCATCTGCTGTATGCTCCCCAACCCGCGCCCTTGTGTAAACTCCTTTGATGTCCTCTGATCGCCCGACACAGCTGATCGATCGTTTCGATCGCCAGATTTCCTACCTGCGTCTGTCAGTGACGGACCGCTGTGATTTTCGCTGCCAGTACTGCATGGCAGAGACCATGGAATTTTTACCTCGGTCCGAGGTGCTGACCATCGAAGAGCTCCTTAGAACCGCGCGGCTGTTTACCGAGCTGGGGGTGCGGAAAATCCGCGTCACCGGGGGTGAGCCGCTGATTCGACGCGGCGTTCATGAGCTGTTTGAAGGGCTCGGCGCCTTATCGGATCTCGATACCCTGGCGCTAACCACCAACGGCAGCCACCTTGCTGACTCTGCTCACGCCCTGCGCGACGCCGGCGTGAAAGCCATCAACATCAGCCTCGACAGCTTGCAGGCCGGGCGTTTCAAGACCATTACTCGCATCGGCGATCTCGACACCGTATTGCAGGGCATCGACCGCGCCGTGGAATGCGGGTTCGATCGTATCCGGCTGAATGCGGTGATCCTCGACGGCCTGAATCGCGATGAGGTGGTGCCACTCACCCACTACGCACTGGAAAAAGGTATCCATATTGCCTTCATCGAGGAGATGCCCCTTGGGCAGGTCAATGTGGGCGGCAAGCCCTTGGCCTATGTGTCATCCGACATGCTCCAGAGGGAGCTGGCGGAGCATTTTTCGCTGGTACCCATGACCGCCTCGGATACCGCCGGGCCGGCCCGGGATTTTCTGATCGCCGGTTCCCAGACCCAGGTAGGTTTTATTTCACCGCACAGTCATAACTTCTGCGCGCAGTGCAACAGATTGAGAATCAGTGCCGAGGGCCGCCTGCTGATGTGCCTTGGCAACGAGGAGTCTATCGACATCAGAGGGCTGCTCCGCGCAGGTAGTACTGATGAAGAGATTAAAACCATTATTATTAAAAGCCTCAGCATTAAGCCCGAGCGTCATGTGTTTGACCAGCCCGAGGAACCGCAGATCGTGCGCTTTATGAATGCGACCGGCGGTTGAGTACGGGTTCCAATCCGCATAAGCCAAATCGAGAGAGTCCCTTGTCCGATACCCATTACCCCGCCCTCAGCGACATTGATGCAATCCAGCAGGCTTTCGAGTCCGCGGGGTATATCTGCACAACGCGCATCGCCACTGTCGTTCGGCTGGCCGCCGCACTTGAAAAACCGGTGTTGATCGAAGGCCCTCCCGGCGTGGGGAAAACCGAGCTGGCCAAGACTTGTGCGATGGTGGTGGACCGCCCCCTAGTGCGACTACAGTGCTATGAAGGGCTGGACGAAAGCAAAGCACTCTATGAGTGGAAATACGGCAAACAGCTCCTGTACACCCAGCTACTGAAAGAACAGTTGGGGGACGTGCTCGATGGTGCGAAGGGTCTCAACGAGTCCATGAGCCGGTTGCATGAGTTTGGCGATGTGTTCTATTCCGAAGCGTTTTTGGAATCGCGCCCGCTGTTAAAGGCGATGGAAGCAGATAACGGCGGTGTATTGCTCATCGATGAAATCGATAAAGCTGACTTTGAGTTTGAATCGCTACTTCTGGAAGTACTGTCAGATTTTCAGGTTTCCATACCGGAACTCGGTACCATTCAGGCGCACTCCAAACCCCTGGTTTTCCTGACCAGTAACGACACCCGCGACTTGTCCGATGCGCTAAAGCGGCGGTGTCTGCATCTCCACATCCCTTTCCCCTCTGTCGAGCTGGAGGCGCGGATTGTCGCCAGCCGGGTACCCGATCTCGCACAATCCATGACCGATCAACTGGTGCGCTTTGTGCATGCCATCCGCTCTCTGGATCTCAAAAAAGCGCCGGCCATCTCGGAGACAGTGGATTGGGCCAAAAGTCTGGTGTTGCTGCATGCTAAAGATCTGGATGGCTCATTGGTTCGGGACACCCTCAACGTACTGCTCAAGTATGAAGAAGATATTCAGATCGCCGAGGGTCAGTTACCTAAATTGATGGCCGCCGCCGCAGGCTGACCTTGTCAGTAGACCCTCCCCATACGGCACGCGCCGCGGCAAGCAGTGATCAGCTGCTGGCCTTTGTGCAGTACCTGCGGGGGAAGAAGATTCCGGTCTCGCCTGCCGATACCCTCGATGCCATAGAGGTCGCTGAGCTGGTGGGCTACCAGAACCGGTCCCTGCTCAAAAACGGGCTCGCGGCCGCATTGGCAAAATCTCTCCACGAGTTGAGCGTATTCGAGGCGGCCTTCGACGACTATTTTCAACCCATCCCCGAGCGCCCACCCGCGGGCGGTCAGTCAGATGTCGAGCCAGGGGGATCTTTAGCAGAACCGCCTGAGCAGGCGCCCCAGATAGACCCGGCAGCCCCGGGTGAGGATCCGCTGGATGGACTGCGTGGCAATTCGCTCTTTGATGCACTCGAGTCGCGGGATGAAAGCACGCTGTCCGTTGCCATCGAGACGGCCGCGGCAGAAGCCAAGGTCGAGGAGATTTCGCTGTTTACCCAGCGGGGCCAATACGTGCGCAAAATACTGGACGCGCTGGGTGACGAAGCGCTGCGCGAGGCGGCTATCGAATTCGAACAAAGCGAGCCCGCTGCCTTTGAAGCGGTTCAAGCCCTGAGAGAGCAACTCCGTGAACGGGTGCGTGATCGCGTGGAGCGCGCCTATTTGATTCATGCGAGTGCGGCCACCGAGGACCTGCTGGACGAGTCCCTGTCGAAACTGAAACTCGGCAACGTGGATCACAGCCAGATGGCCCGGCTCAAACGATTGATGGACCGCATGGCGCGCAAACTCGCCGCGCGGCATGGCCGCCGCAGGCGTCGCTACCGTCGAGGCAAACTGCATGTCGGGGAGACGGTGCGCCGGGCCATCCCTACCGATGGCATCCCTTTTCATCCTCGCTGGCGCAAAATCGAGCGAAAGCGGCCTCAGATCATGGCGATCTGCGACGTCAGTGGTTCAGTGGCGGCATACGCCAAGTTCTTGCTGATGTTTCTCTATGCGGTGCAAGACGTATTGCCACGTACCCGAAGCTTCGCTTTTTCTGCGGCGCTTGGCGAGGTGAGCGACCTGTTCGCCACGCTGCCGGTTGAGGAGGCGATCGAACGGGTGAACCTGAAATACGGGGGCGCGACGGATTATGGCCGGGCGCTGCAGGATTTTTCCGAGCTGGCCCTCGCTGAGGTGAATAGCGCGACCACGGTGATTGTGCTGGGTGACGCGCGAAACAACCAAGCCGATCCAAGGCTGGATCTCCTGGCAGAGATCAAGGCGCGGGCCAGGCAGTTAATCTGGCTCAATCCGGAATCCACACGACTCTGGGGCACGGGCGATTCGGAAATGTTACTGGTGAAAAGACACTGTCACCTAGCTAAAGAGTGTAATAATCTCAACCAGTTGGAGCGTATTATCGACAAGCTGTTGTCAGATAAGCGTTAATCTCGGCTGGCCTGGAGGGCTAGCAAGGCACGGCGATTTACTCGCAACCACGCACTCAGTGAGTGCCAGAAGAAGAGACATCATGGATGATGGTCATTTAGTGCTGACTCGCTCGCTCGAAGTTGAGGTTCGCGCAGCCTTCGCGTTGCAACCGCGAACTGAAGGATTAACGGGCGAGGCACTGATCGAGGCGCTGTCAAAGCTGCAGATAGCAGAAAATCAGACACTGCTGAGCGCGCTGGCAGATCAAGGCCGCGGGCTTGTCGGCTCGGAACCTGCTGCTGTGCTGGACTGGGTCGATGCTGCCTTTGCGCGCTGGCAATCACACTATTCTCTCGACCCAGAGCTGGCGCGGTTGCTGCTGGAGGTCAGACCCCTGACCGCAGCGTTTGCCTGTTCGGAGGATCGGTTTTTCACCCCGGGCGCTCACGCCTTGCACCGTCTCCTCGACGCGCTATATGAGGGCTTCGCGGGCTGGTCTCCAGATCTAGGTAAGACCGCTCGACCTGCGGTCGACGCCCTAGGCGAAGTCATTCAGCGATGCCTGCAGGATTTTCCAAGCGAGCCTGCGGTCGATCACACCCTGCAACTGCTGGAACAGAAGATCAGCGGATATTCCAGCCAGCTGGAGCGTCTCGATGAAGGACTGATCGAACGCGAAGCGACTGCAATGGCCAGCACGGTCGCGCGGCGAGCTGTCGGTGAACAGGTTAGTCAAAAACTCGGCAATGCCACCTTCCCTGGCAAGCTGGCAGAATTCATCGGCGGAGATTGGTTCGAGGCAGGCGTCGCCTTGGCAAAAAATCTGGGCACCGATAATGACGTCTGGCAACAGTATGGCGAGGTCACCGAGCAGTTGGTCGCGCTATTTGGGCATACCGATACACAATCCAAAGTAGCCGCTGCAAACGGCGACGAGCTTCCCCATCGCGTTCGCAAGTTGTTGGAGCAGATCGGTTTATCGAGTGAGCGGGCGAAGAGCGCTGGCGACATGCTCGAATATCTCCTGCTCCGGCATGCCTCAAAGCAGATCCCCGATAAAACGCTGGCACCCGTCATGCTGGACGGGCAATCGACGGAGTACTGGTCCAAGGCTACCGTCACCTCCCTGAGTGAGGTGGGGATCGAACAGGGACAGTGGTACCGTATTCAGCAGCCGGAAGGAGCTCGCCGACTGCGTCTTAGCGGCGCGTTCGGACACAACAGTTATCTCGTGTTCATGGACTTTGCGGGTGCCAGAGCATTGCGACTCGGCGTCGACGAGTTTGCCAACCTCTTGCGCTCCGGTGAGGTGACGCAACTCGATACGAGGGAAACTTTTTCGCGCGCGCTGGTCGAAGCTGCAGAAGCAAAAAGCGAGTGGCTGGCTGCGCAGCAAGCGGCCCAAACCAAAGTTCGTGAACAAGCGTCTCAGGTGGCAGAGCAGGACGCGGTGACGCTGGCCAGCGAACGGGAGGCCGCCGCCCAGCGCCTGCGAGAGGCAGAGCAGCGAGCCCGGCGCCAGTCCGAAGCGCTAACGGCCAGTCAGTCAAAATGGGGCGATCGCACGCTAAGTGCGGACCCACTCTTCGATACCAAAACCGTGCTGCAGCTGCAGATTCCGATTGGAACCTGGCTGGGATTCCACGACCGGGAGCCTCCCATCATGGCCAGAGCTGCCGTGAGAGACCTCGATAAAGACAGCTATATTTTCACTAATCGCGAGGGCATTAAGCTCAGAGAGCTAACCGTTCCGCAGCTGGTGACTCTGATAGAGCGTGACATGGTGGATATTCTGGAGCGAAAAACCAGCTTCCGCGAGACGCTCGCCGGCAATGCCGGACAGGATCGACTCAACCAGTTTCAGGCGGGCCCCGCCTAGATCTGTTCGTCCTCTAGACTAAAGGTCGTTGTCTCTCCCTCGGCACGCTGATCGCCAGCCAATTTGAGGCGCAGGCGCAGGTTGTTCTCCGAATCTGCGTTGCGCAACGCTTCCTCCTCGCTAATCTCGCCGGCCCGACACAGGTCAAACAGTGCCATATCAAAGGTTTTCATCCCCCGGTCTTTGGACTTCTCCATGATTTCCTTGAGGCCACCAATATCACCCCGCAGGATCAACTCCTTCACGGTTGGAGAGCCCAGCATCACCTCAACCGCTGCGCTGCGGCCACCCTCTGTATTCGGGATCAGGCGCTGGGAGACAAAAGCCTGCAGGTTCAATGACAAGTCCATCAATAGCTGCTGACGCTTTTCCTCAGGGAAAAAATTGATGATGCGATCGAGGGCCTGATTGGCATTATTGGCGTGCAAGGTCGAGATACACAGGTGCCCTGTCTCGGCAAAGGAAATCGCGTGCTCCATGGTTTCACGGTCGCGGATCTCACCGATCAGTATGACGTCCGGCGCTTGTCGCAACGTGTTCTTCAACGCGTTGTGCCAGTTGCGGGTATCCACACCCACTTCGCGCTGATTCACGATGGACTTTTTGTGCCGATGTACAAACTCGACCGGGTCTTCAATCGTGACGATATGCCCGCTGGTGTGGCTGTTGCGATAGTCGATCATGGCCGCCAGAGAGGTAGATTTACCTGAGCCCGTGGCACCGACAAACAGGACCAGACCTCGCTTGCGCATGATGAGCTCAGTGAGGATTTCGGGGAGACCAAGGTCGTACCATTGCGGGATATCCATGACAATGAAGCGGGCAACGATGCTGACCTCATTGCGCTGCCGGAAGATGTTGACCCGGAAACGTCCCACGCTAGGAAGGGACACCGCCAAATTCATTTCCAGATCCCGCGCGAACTCCTCGCGCTGGGTGTCGTCCATTAATTCGTTGGCAATCTCGGCGACTTCACCGGGCGACAGGACATCAGAGGAAATGGTCTTCAGTTCGCCTTCAAATTTGGCACAAGGCGGTGCGCCGGTCGCCAGATACAGATCAGAACCCTTGCGCTCCGCCAGCACCTTCAACCATTCATGTATTCGCATGACTATCACACCTCCCTGTGTTCAGATTCCTGGCTTTCGGTCACTGCGAAAGCCGTGTTTTGCCCCTGTACGGTGCGCTCCTTGCGCCGTACACTCCGCTCCAATTTAACCCCTGAGAGCGGCGAAAGCCCAGCGCGATTGCCGTCAATTCCTCACACAGGAGCCACCGTGTCGAACCACGCTGCGATCTTCCGGCAGGTACTTGAGACTGATCCGCAATGGCTGGAACAGATTCGACGCGGCGTGGAAAAAGAAAGCCTGCGCGTCACGGCCGATCAGGCAACGCTGGCACAAACATCCCATCCTGAGGGGTTGGGCTCAACGCTGACTCACCCGGCCATCACCACGGACTATTCGGAGGCACTGCTGGAGTTCATTACCCCAGCTTCCCATTCCATTGCTGAAACTGAACAGGCGTTGGCGGACCTGCATCGCTTCACGGCGCGTCACCTTGATCAGGAGCTGTTATGGAATGCGAGCATGCCCTGCATTGTGAATGGTGACGCCGGGATCCCGATCGCCGAATTTGGTACTTCCAATGTTGGCCAGATGAAGCGGATCTATCGCAACGGGCTGAGCGTGCGCTATGGCAGAAAAATGCAAGCGATTGCCGGCATTCACTACAACTTCTCTCTACCTGAATCCTTTTGGGCGGCCGCCCATGATCTGGCGGGCACTGCCCATGACGCTCAGGCATTTCAAACCGAAGGGTATCTGGCCCTGATCCGGAACTTTTTTTCCCGGGTCTGGATGTTGATGTACTTACTGGGTGCGTCCCCCGCCGTCTGCGCGAGTTTTATTCAGGGCAATAAGCATCATCCGCTAGAGCCAATGGGTGAGGACCATCACAGCTTCTTCCTGCCCTACGCCACCACCTTGAGAATGGGTGATCTTGGCTATACCAGCAATGCGCAGGCGGGAATGGACGTCTGCTATAACGACCTTGATCAATACATTTCTACCTTGCGTGACGCGATTCTGACGCCGCACCCTGCCTATGGGCAGTTTGATCTGATGCAGAACGGAGAGCGTGCGCAACTCAACACCTCGTTACTGCAAATCGAAAATGAGTACTACAGCCCGATCCGGCCCAAGCGAGTAACACAGAGCGGTGAGGCACCTGTCGTCGCGCTTGCGCGCAAGGGCATTGAGTATGTCGAGGTGCGTTGCGTGGATATCAACCCCTTCACGCCTTTTGGAATCGACGCCGATACGATGCGATTGATCGATCTCTTCTTGATCGCATGCCTGATCGATGACAGCCCGCCATGCGAGGCTGATGGGCAACGACAGAACAAGACCAACCTGCAGCGGATGGTAAATCGTGGGCGCGAACCCGGGTTGACGCTACTGTCCCGCGACGGTGTTGAGACACCCCGGGAAGAGCTCGCCGAACCGATTCTGGATCGAATGGATGAAGTCGCCAAGTGGTGCGACTCGGGGACAGGCAGCACCGATTACGAGCAAGTGGTCGCACGAGCACGGGCGCACATTGCAGACCCGGCACTCACGCTCTCAGCGCGCGTACTCGATGAAATGACCACAAACAACCAGAGCTTCTGGCAGCTGGCGCTTCGGTATTCGCGCGAGTGGCATCAACAACACCTTGAAGCGCCGTTATCGGACGCTACTTGGGAGGCCATGATGGACGAGGCTGCCATTTCGCTCGAACGGCAACAAGAGATCGAGTCCCACGACAATCAGTCTTTCGACACATACCTGTCACAGTTCTACGAACAGTATCAGTCGGTCTGACGGTCACCCCTGCCCGGGAGGTACAAAGCTGACCTCGCACCGATTCCTCACCAGCTGAGATAGTGGGCTCTGACTGGCGAATCAAAAGCGGGAAAACACCTCGCGAGCAGCAACAAAAAAGCGCCCGGCGGGCGCTCTTCTGGTGTTGCTGACGGTGAGCCTCCCGCTGTGCGAGAGCATCACTGTGGATTACTCGGCCCCAGCGTCCGCCTTTGCCACCGCAATCAGTTCAACGTCAAACAGCAAGGTGGCATTAGGGCCAATCATTTGCCCTGCCCCGCCCTCGCCGTAACCGAGCTCCGGAGGAATGATGAACTTGAACTTGCCGCCCGGCTTCATCAGCTGAAGTCCCTCGGTCCAGCCGGGAATCACCTGCGTCAAGCCAAAGGTCACGGTCTGGCCGCGCTCAAAGCTGCTGTCAAACACCGAGCCATCGATCAGCCGGCCCTCGTAGTGCACCTCAACAGAGTCCGCAGCCACCGGATTGTCACCCTCGCCGGGTTCCATGACGATGTATTGCAGCCCCGATTCCGTGGTTTGCACGTCGTCATTGGCACTCATCTCTTCCATATACGCTCTGCCTGCCTCCAAGTTTGACTGCGCCTGCGCCACGCGCTCGGCTTCCGCTTCTGCCTGACTTCGCTCCTGAAACGCGGACATTTCGGTATTGATTTCGTCGTCTGACAGCTTCGCTTCGGCACCGGTCATCGCATCCTCAAGACCGGCCGAGTAGGCGGCTACATCGATCTGCATACCATCAGCAGACATTCGCTGGCCCATGCGCAAACCAATGCCATAGCTGAGTCGCGCGTCGGTCGAATCCAGAGTGACTTCCTGCTCCTGCGAGGCGCCACCACAGCCTAGTAGGGCCATCATCAGCCCAGCTAGTGACAGCTGGCCGACTACTTTTTTCGGGGTACTCATGCTCAACGTTCTCCCTGTTCCGTTTGCAATGGAGCGGCGATGTTACGTTGACTGGAGAAGCAGTGCCACCAGTTGCTCTCTTTCGGAGGCAAATTTACCGTTCTCAAAACCAGACACCGCCAGCATGTTGGCGTTCATGCGCTTTGCGGCATTGTCCAAGGCCTCTGCCGTCGGCATTTTTTTGGTCATGCCGTCCTGAGGCCCGCTGCGAAGGAGCTCGGTGCTGGCCCACATCAACTCGGCGAGGTGACGCTCCGCCTCAACCTCAAGTTGAAGCAAATGCCGTCGCGCGTCCACTTTGCCCGCATCGCCCTTCCATTGCTCCCGTAAAGCACGCAGAGGCACCACCACCTCTTCAATCCAGGTCCCCGTGGTGTCTCGCATGGCCGCGATATCCTGATCCTTTAATCGGTATCCCTCTGCAGATAACCAGGCAGCATACAAGGCCTCCAGTATCACCAGATCAGCCTGTGACTGCAGTGTCAGTAGCAGTGCTTGTGTGGGTTCCCGGGCATACTGCCTCAACGCCCAGTCCCAGAATGGTGCCACGGTCACGTCTTATCCTTTCTCATCAGCGCCCGCAATGAGTGCCAGCTTTTGCGCTCTACTAAGACGACGTAGCGCATACTCCCTTTGCTGGGCATCGGATCGCGAGTCACAGGCCTCGGACCACACCAAAACTGCCGGTCGACGCGCTTTGGTATAGCGAGCGCCGCCAGCCAACTGCCCATTGTGCTGCTGAAGCCGCCTGGCCAGATCCTTGGTGACACCTGCGTAGAGCGAGTGATCAGCACACTGCAAAAGATAGACCCACCATGGCGATTCCTGTTCTTCGTCAGCATTCATTAGCTGATCACTGAGCAGTGGTCAAAGCTTGCCGGCTGGCAGGCAGTAGGATACTTTCTCGCTAACATGAACCCAATCATTGAATGCGGCTGAAGCCCTGCCTGACAACGGAGCACCTATGAGCGCTGACATTTTGCACGTGACCGACGACAACTTCGATGCGGAGGTACTTTCCAGCGATCTGCCCGTGCTGGTGGATTTTTGGGCCGAGTGGTGTGGCCCCTGCAAGATGATTGCGCCCATCCTCGAGGAGATTGCCACAGAATACGCAGGAAAGGTCAAAGTCTGTAAGGTCGACGTGGACGCCAACCCTGACATGCCGGGTAAATTCAATATTCGCGGCATCCCGACCCTGATCATGTTCAAAGGTGGCAATGCAGTTGATACCAAAGTCGGCGCGCTGTCCAAAAGCCAACTGAGCGAATTTGTAGAGAGCGTGACCTAAACGACAAACGAGATAAATGGAGGCCAGAGGGGCATAAATACCCCTACATTTTTGCTGGACGCGCCCATCTTCGGGTGCTAACTTTCGCCAATCGGGACCTGTATGGCTCCCGTTGCACCCGAACTTCTCTTTTTTTACCGCAGCCGCAAAGCCCTTGGCCAGCGTGCTGATTCGAGTAAGCTCAGAGGCCGTTCAGGTCAATTTCTACCACGACCCCCACCAGCACAAGAAGCAGCAAGCATCGGCGGGGCAGACCTTTTCCCTACTGACCCATTTTATCTATCTATTCGGAAGTGATTTGTGGAAGACCAAACCAGCACCAACACTGAAGAGTTGGAAGCCACCAACAGTGACGCCCCCAGCGATGAGGCGGCCACCGAAAGCCCCAAAAAGAACGGGGGAACCCTAAAGCTCAAAGCCTCCGAAGCAGAAGCCTCGAGCGAAGCATCGGGCGATGTGCCGGCTGAGACCGCGCCAAGTGGCGAAACTGGCGGCGAAGAAGCGCCTCAAGGCCGCTCGCGACGGGGACGACAGCGACGTCCTCGCCGAGATCCCAACACCCCCAGCGAAAACCCCATGAGCCTGACCGATCTGAAAAACCAGTCGACTCAGGAACTCATTGACATGGCCCGCGAGATGGGCATCGAGAACATGGCGCGCTCACGCAAGCAGGACATCATTTTTGCCCTGCTCAAGCGCCACGCCAAAAGCGGCGAAGACATCTTTGGCGATGGCGTACTGGAAATTCTGCAGGATGGTTTCGGATTCCTAAGGTCGGCAGACAGCTCCTTCCTTGCCGGCCCCGACGATATTTACGTGAGCCCCAGCCAGATTCGGCGCTTTAACCTGCGCACCGGTGACACCGTCACCGGCATGATTCGACCACCCAAGGATTCCGAGCGTTACTTCGCGCTGTTAAAGGTGAAGGACGTTAACTTTGAGTCCCCAGAGAGCGCTAAAAGCAAGATCCTGTTTGAAAACCTCACGCCGCTGTTCCCGAATGAGCGATTAACCCTTGAGAAGGGCAATGGGTCCACCGAGGACCTGACGGGTCGCCTGATTGACCTCGTGGCGCCGATTGGTAAGGGGCAGCGTGGACTGCTCGTCGCACCGCCAAAGGCCGGTAAGACAATCATGATGCAGAACATTGCACAGGCAATCATCTCCAATAACCCCGAGTGCTATGTGATCGTACTGCTCATTGATGAGCGACCGGAAGAAGTGACAGAGATGCAGCGCTCGGTAGGCGCACGCGGTGCCGAAGTCGTCGCATCGACTTTTGACGAGCCACCTTCGCGCCACGTTCAAGTCGCCGACATGGTGATCGAAAAGGCGAAGCGCCTGGTAGAACACAAACGCGACGTGGTGATCTTGCTCGACTCGATCACGCGTCTGGCTCGCGCCTATAACACTGTGATCCCCAGCTCCGGAAAGGTACTGACCGGTGGTGTGGACGCCCACGCTTTGGAGCGACCCAAGCGGTTCTTCGGCGCGGCCAGAAATATCGAAGAAGGCGGCAGCCTCTCGATTATCGCTACGGCACTGATCGATACCGGCTCGAAAATGGATGAAGTCATCTACGAAGAATTCAAGGGCACGGGCAACTTGGAGCTGCACCTCGATCGCAAGATCGCGGAAAAGCGCGTATACCCTGCCATCAATATCCGCCGATCGGGAACGCGTCGCGAAGAACTGCTGACCGGCGAAGAAGAACTGCAGCGTATGTGGATTTTGCGCAAACTGCTGCATGGTATGGAAGACCTGCCCGCCATCGAGTTCCAACTCGATAAGCTGAAGGACACCAAGTCCAACGAAGAATTCTTCAAGTCAATGAAGCGGAAGTAATTCCCCACTATGCCCAGCTTTGTCGACCTACGTGAGTTCATCAGTGAGCTCGAGAAACGGGGCGACCTGGTGCGTATTACCACTGAGGTCGACCCGAATCTGGAAATGACCGAAATCGCCGACCGCACTTTGCGCGGCGGCGGGCCGGCGCTGTTATTCGAAAACCCCAAAGGCTCCGATATTCCCGTTCTTGCCAACCTGTTCGGCGCGGAGCGGCGTGTAGCGCTTGGCATGGGCGAAGAAGATGTTGAAGCCCTGCGCGATGTCGGCGAACTGCTGGCCTACCTGCGCCAACCCGATCCTCCCAAAGGCTTCCGGGATCTCGTGGACAAAGCGCCGCTGCTGAAAAAAATTCTGACCATGGGACCCAATGTCGTCAAAAAGCCCCCCTGCCAGCAACAGGTGATCAACGGTGACGATGTCGACCTGACCCAGCTCCCTATCCAGACCTGTTGGCCGGGGGATGTCGGCCCATTGGTGACCTGGCCACTGGTCATTACACGCGGGCCAGAAAAAGAACGCATGAATCTGGGCATCTACCGGATGCAACTGCTGGGACGCAACAAGCTGATTATGCGGTGGCTGTCGCACCGCGGAGGCGCGTTGGATTTTCGGGACTGGCAGCTGAAGCGCCCCGGAGAACCCTACCCCGTCGCCGTGGCGCTGGGCGCCGATCCGGCAACGACCCTCGGGGCCGTCACACCAGTGCCTGATGCCCTCTCCGAGTACGCCTTTGCGGGACTATTACGCGGCAAGAAAACCGATCTGGCGCAATGCGTCACCGACGTCTGTCGCAAAAACGACCTGATGGTGCCTGCACACAGCGAGATTATTCTCGAGGGTTACATCGACCCCGAAGAGATGGCGGACGAAGGACCCTACGGCGATCACACCGGATATTACAACGAGGTTGAGCGATTCCCGGTGTTCACCGTGGAGACCATCACCACCCGCGACAAACCGATCTACCACAGCACCTACACCGGCAGACCGCCGGATGAGCCGGCGATTCTCGGGGTGGCGCTCAATGAAGTATTTGTGCCGCTGCTGAAAAAACAGTTCCCGGAAATCAGCGATTTCTATTTGCCGCCGGAGGGCTGTTCATATCGCATGGCGGTGGTGACCATGCGCAAGGAGTATCCGGGTCATGCAAAGCGCGTGATGTTTGGCGTGTGGTCATTCCTGCGGCAGTTCATGTACACCAAGTTCATCATTGTCACTGACGATGATGTGAACGCACGCTCATGGGAAGACGTGATCTGGGCCATGACGACCCGCATGGATCCCGCTCGGGACTGCACCATTGTGGAAAATACGCCGATCGACTATCTCGACTTTGCGTCCCCCGTGGCGGGGCTCGGCTCGAAGATGGGTATGGATGCCACTCACAAGTGGGAGGGCGAAACCAATCGCGAGTGGGGCCGCACAATCGCGATGGACACCGCCACGCGCGAGCGGGTTGATGCGCTCTGGGAGTCTCTCGGTATCACCCTGCCAGGCCGCTAGTTAAGCGAGCCGGCAGATTCTCGCGATAAGGCTAGCGCAGGGCCGCCAAGGCCTTCGCCTCCAGCGCTGACGCCTCTGACTCTTTACCCTGATTGCGCAAACAGTCCGCCCAACCTACAGCGTGGGACGCAGACGGATGGCGCGCGTGGGCTTCTCCCCACATTGCAGCCTCAGTCTCAGCATCTCCTTCGATGCGTGCAATGCGGGCCAACACAGCGTGACAGCCTCCTTCACTATCTTCATCGCGCCAGCGCTGCAGCGCTTTTTTCATTTTCAGCAGCTGTTTATCGGATAAGCCGTTCATCGCATCAATCGTCACCGATTCGCAATGCTGCTGCAGGCGTTCCTGGAGCACCTTCTGCAATGCATCCGCTTGAGCGTCCCGTCGCAGAATATCCAGCAACGCTGGCCACAGCGATTGCCCGGGCGCCTTGAGCGACTCAGGGGCGCGCTTCCAGACTGAAACTGCTGTGGATGCCCCGTCGTCGGCTTCGGACAGCAGCGCATTCCAGCTTTCCCGCTCCCATGCGTTGATCTGTTCATCGGGTGCTATTCCGGCGCGCCGGACATCGGCCAGCAATTCAGTCAGTGGCTGCCAATCCCGCTCCAGATAGGCCGCCTCAGCCCGCAGCGCCTTGGCTCTGGGAGTTTTGCGTTCCGAGGCAGACAACTGCTCTAACGACCGCTCCACCTCATTGGTCGCGCCAGCCTTCAAATGACATTCGGCCCTGGCCAGGTTGATCAGCGACACCGGTGCCGATCCCTCTGTCTCGGCCTGTTCCAATAAGGTCAGCGCACGCGCTGATTCGCCCTGGTGCAACGCTGCAAGCGCTGAATAAAGCGGATGTAAGAGCGTTTGCTCGTCGGGCGAGCCGCCTTTTTTCAGTGCTTTCTCTGCCACATCCCAGTGGCCCTCGAAAAAAGCGGCAAACCCTTTGTCCGCTCTGCGCTGCGCACCACGGGCTGATCGCAACCCCAACCAGCGACGCAACGTGCGAGGCATTCTTAACGTTGTGCGCAGCGCCCGGAGAACGAACCACAGCAGCACGAGAGAGAGCATCAGCGCACTCAGCGCCAGCCAAACCGATGTCTCTAACTGCCAGTCGCCCCAGGTCACCAATAGATAACCGGGATCCTGCGAGATGGCATTGACGAGCACGGCACCCAGCACCAGCCCACATACCAAATACAGACTGAATCGCGCCATGGTCAGGGCGCCGTCCTGTTGCCCAACCGCTCCACTTCGCCCTCGAGCAAGCTACGGGTTTCGGTCAGCTCTGGTAATTCGGGCGCAATCGTCTCGCGTCGAAGGGCGTCGAGTGTACGCACCACACTGGATACGCGTTCCGGATCCTGCTCCGCAAACAATGCAACGAAACCCGACGCGCGCTGCAGTGATCTTTCAAACAGAGGCTGATTCGCTGATAGCATGGCAATTTGCGCCTGCTCGATCAGCATCCGGATATTCTGCCTCGCCAGTGCTGCCCACTCGGGGGTCATCAGCTGCGCGATCTCGTCGCTCCGGCGCCTGACAATCAGGTGATCTGAGAGTTTTGCCAGCGCGGCGTGCCAACCGCTGGTTGCCTGAGTCCACCAGCCTGCACTTGGAGACGCCGTCACCTCGGCCTGCGCAGAGGGCGCTTCAAATTCAAGCTGGAGTTTGTCTACCTGATCAATGAGCCCAGATAACGTCGCATAGAACCCCACCTGATCGACTCGGGGTACCGCAGCCAGCGCCGCACGGTCCCGGGCAATCGCCAGGCGCACGCCCTCAAACTTTGGCTCGCCGGTGTCGCGCAATAGAGCATCGGCCTGCTCCAATAGGGCGAGCGCGGCGTCCACATCACGCGCCACCAGTAATCTTTGCCCGGCCAAGCGGGTGAGAAAGACGGCCTCCTGCCCCAACCAGGCGCGTCGATCAACCGCCAAGAGTCGGTCCATTTGGTCTTCTACCCGGCCCATTCGCCCGCTTAGCTGGCGCACGGATTCAGCACGCTCGGCATTCTGTCGCGCACGAAGGGCAGAAAGCTCCCGCTGCCAGTCTGCCTGAACCGACGCCAGGCCGGCTTCGATACGTTGATCGGCGGCGGCTCGCGCCAACGCGGCCACATCGGGCCTGGGTTCAGTCGCTTCTGCCTGAGCGTCAGCAAGCTGACGCTCCAAATTCTCAAATCGCTGCCACTGCGTCTGCACCCAGGGCCAGCCAAGCCAGTAGCCGGTCGCCGTCAATCCGGCCAGCGTCAATAGCGTGAACAAGGACAGGCCGATCGCCCACCGGCGTGCCCGCGATCCTTTTACCGCGTCAGGCTGTATTGTTGGCGCGGTCGCCGTCTCCGCGGGCGCAACCGGTTCTGTCATCTGTTGGTCCCTGGCTGTGTGTGCTGCTTCAGCGCGCGCATGAAGGCGTCGTCGCTGGCGTCTTCCGCAAGAATAACCTGGCCCCAACCTGCTACGGTGGCGAGACTGGCGACACGGCCCGAGGGGACGATGATGGGTGATTGGAACAGATCCGCCTGCCCCTCACCAGCCAACAATGCTGTCAACCGCGACAGCATCTCGCCACTGCTTGCCTGAAAAACCAGCCCAGCGTCTATTTCGGCCAATCCCGACACATCGACATCCGGCCAGCAGCGGCGGTAACACGCCCACTCTGTGACGCGGGCGCCTCGGCGGGTGAGTTCAGATGCCAGTAGCTCACGACCGCCCTCGCCTTTTACGATCACAACATCGCGCGAATCAGGCGCACACAGAACAGGCATCTCGAGTAATCCCTCCGAGTCAGCCCGAACCGGCACCTCTGCGTGAATGCCTTCCGCTTCCAACGTATCGCGTGTTTTATTCCCCACCGCAATCACCGTGAGCTCCGGGTAGCGCGCCAACTCGGGACCCAACTGGGGCAGCCCAAATCGCACCGCGTTGGCGCTGATGAAAATGCAAAGGGTGTCGTCGCTCAAAGAGGGCGCCAGCTCCGCAGCCGGCACCGCTTCGATGGTCATGATCGGCATGACGCGTGTCTGAAAGCCCTCACCCTGCAAGGCTTGCGACAGTCGTTCGCTGTCAGCCTGCGGCCGGGTCAGAACAACCGCCGTCATCCCCTCGCCGCGCGAATCAGATCCTCCGCTCCCTGAGAGAGCAGCATCTCTGCAACGCTCTGCCCCAGCTGATCCGGGTCAGCGCCTCGCGCCTCCGCCTCGAGGAGGCTGGTTCCATCTGTCGCACCCACCCGGGCACGTAACCACAAGCCGTCACCGTCAAACTCGGCAAAGGCCGCAATCGGTACATCACAGCCACCATCGAGTCGGCGGACTACCGCCCGCTCGGCAAGCACGCGGGTGGCAGTATCCTCGTGATGAAGCGGCGCCAAGAGTTCACGAACCCGTTGGTCCGTCTCGCGAAATTCAATCCCTACCGCGCCTTGGCCTGCCGCCGGCAGCGACAGATCAGGGTCTATCGCCGCGCCGATGCGATCCTCAAAACCCAAACGAATCAAGCCGGCGCAGGCCAGAATAATGGCATCAAATTCACCGCCATCGAGTTTTGCTAAGCGTGTGTTGACGTTGCCACGCAAAAAGCCGATCTCAAGGTCGGGGCGGTGCCGACTCAACTGGCAGCTGCGACGCAAACTCGATGTGCCGAGGCAGGCACCCTCGGCGAGCTGGTCGAAGTCAGTGCAGCCAACCAGCGCATCGCGGGGGTCCTCGCGCTCACAGATCACACCTAACGTCAGACCATCGGGCATGAACATCGGCACGTCTTTCATCGAGTGAACAGCGATATCCGCTCGCTCATCCAATAAAGCCGTTTCCAGTTCTTTTACAAAAAGGCCCTTGCCACCAACTTTGAACAGCGGCTTATCGAGGAGCTGATCGCCACGCGAGGTCATGCCGAGTAGCGAGACCTCAATATCCGGATGCGCCGCCTCAAGGCGTGATTTCACATGTTCCGCCTGCCACAGGGCGAGCGGACTCTCCCGTGTAGCGATCACGATTTTTTCAGACACGATATTCCCCCCATCTACCGGGGCAGTTTAGCATGAGGCGACATTTCACCGCTCTCAAACGGGGCGGTGACTGGACGTCCAAGGTAGACTCGACGGGCAACAATTCGGGACGATGGCAGATCATGAGCGATCGAGAGACAGAAAACAGTCAGGAGCTATGGGGCGGACGTTTCAACGAACCCACGGACGCCTTTGTGCAACGGTTTACTGCATCAGAAGCCTTTGACCGCCAACTCGCTGTCTACGACATCGCGGGCTCAAGGGCCCATGCCGAGATGCTGATGTCTACGGGCGTCCTCACCGCGGACGAAAATGCCGCGATCCAACAGGGTCTCACCGATGTCCTCGCCGAAATAGAGCAAGGCACCTTTGAGTGGTCTGTTGCGCGCGAAGACGTGCACATGAATATAGAGGCACGACTCACCGAGCTGATTGGCGACATCGGGAAAAAGTTACATACCGGGCGATCGCGAAACGACCAGGTCGCAACCGACCTGCGGCTCTACCTTCGCGCCGCACTCGATGCCATCAACGTTGAGCTGACGCGCCTGCAAACCGGCATCGTGACGCTGGCGGCGCAGCACGCGAGTACCGTCATGCCCGGATTCACCCACTTGCAGGTGGCCCAACCGGTGACTTTTGGCCACCACTTATTGGCCTGGAACGAAATGCTGGAGCGAGACTACGGTCGCCTGATGGACTGTCGGACGCGATTGAATGTTTCACCCCTAGGCGCAGCTGCACTGGCAGGGACTACCTTCCCTATCGATCGCGACGCTACCGCGGCGATGCTCGGCTTCGACGCGCCCACACGAAATTCCCTCGACAGCGTCGCCGATCGGGACTTTGCGATCGAGTTCTGTGCCGCCGCCGCACTGCTGATGAACCACCTTTCGCGAATCTCGGAGGAACTGGTGTTGTGGACATCGGCGCAATTTGGATTTATCACCCTGCCCGATCGATTCTGCACCGGCTCATCGATCATGCCGCAGAAAAAAAACCCCGACGTCCCTGAATTGGTGCGTGGCAAATCTGGGCGCGCCACCGGCAATCTGGTGGCATTGCTGACACTGATGAAGTCGCAACCGTTGGCCTACAACAAAGACAATCAGGAAGACAAAGAAGCCCTGTTCGACACCGTTGTCACGCTGGGTGACTGTCTTCGGGCCTTTGCCGATATGATTCCTGCGATGGAAGCTAATGAAACTAGGATGCGGCAGGCCGCGTTGGCGGGCTTCTCAACCGCAACTGATCTGGCTGACTATTTAGTGCGAGCCGGGGTGGCATTCCGCGACGCCCATGAAGTCGTGGGTAAAGCGGTCGCTCATTGTGTGAACGCCGACTG
>ERZ802822.957-NODE-957-length-19202-cov-7.155660_pt1 | contig 19202 bp, 16 predicted proteins | sample MGYA00345649_ERZ802822 | MGnify/ENA primary metagenome ERZ802822 (study PRJEB30503, sample SAMEA104212359) | marine metagenome | biome: Westerlies Biome; feature: [SRF] surface water layer (ENVO:00010504) within the epipelagic zone...; material: water...
GGCAAGGCCGCGGGTGACCCAATCGCGCAGTGGGTTTTTACTCCCTTTACAGGGGATATGGACGCAGGGCGATTTGTTTTAATGACCGGGTGGCCTAGCTTTCCGTCAATGGGCTCGTCATTCGGTAACTTCTTCACTGATGGTGCCGGTGACGGGGTAATGGAGGTTTGGGCCGATACGGCGACATGTGAAACGCGTGATCTGTACACGGTAGAAGAACTGCATAACTCGCTAGATCAGTAGCGAGTAACCGCGCATTGGGGGCGAAGTCCCCCGATGCGAATGTGGCGCTGGGGCTGCGTTTGGCAGAAAAACAATACAAGCCCTAAAAGATTGCCAGCGGGGTCAAGGGTGACCCGGTAGCTCCCTCGATGTTCAGCGGCGTAGCGGTAAACAAAAACGTTTGCCTGCCTAAGCGCGCGGCCGTCGCCGCAACTGGGTCCAGCTGCAAATGATCAAAAATTGGCATGCCTAGGGCTGCGTTGGCAAGCGTGTGTACCGGGTTGAATACGCCCTCAACGCCGCTTGGCATGACATCACTGATCGCGTCACAACCTATGGCGGCCACCCCACGGGCTTTCAGCCAGGGACCGATGGACGCATGCAATCCTGCGGTAGCTTCAAGCGCATCGTAGTCGGGTTGCCCTGCGGCAAGCTGCCAACGGCCTACCCGAAGCAACAAGATGTCGCCGCTTTGAATTGTCGTACCCGTAGATGCCTCCCAAGCCTCTAAATGCTCGGCTGTGATTTGCGCGCCGGGTTCTAGGTAGTTCACGCCGTACAAGCGCGGCAGATCGACTAAAACTCCGCGGCCAAAGATGCCGTGAGCTGCAATATGTTCCACGCCAACATGGTCAAACCCATCTGCTTTAGGGGCAAAGTCGAAACCGTTGTATAGCTGACCGCGCCATCCAAAGTGTGCGACGCCGTCCATATGCGAATGGATACCGCCATGGTAGTTGATGTTGAAAACATCACCTGCTGCGGTCTCGCCCGCGTCGAATTCCGGCGGCAAATCAAATACGAATGTTGTGTGTCCCAGGGGTTCAATGAAGTTGCCCGATGCGGACTTACTCATCGGGTTGGCTAGGCTAAGGCTTTCGCCGGTTGTGACGAGAGCTGCGGCATCTACTCGAGTTTGCGGCGTGATTAGATTTAGCGCGCCGAGTTCGTCCTTTTCGCCGAATTCGCCCCAGCGTTTAGACGAGTCGAATAAAGCCTGATAAGCCGTAATCGTCACGATTGGTGCGTCGCTTTTTAGGGCAGGTAGCGAGTCCTCAGCTAAGCTGTGCGCTGAAACCCAGCACAGTGAGATAAAGAGTAGGGTGCGTATAGATGTTTTCATTGTTTTTGTGCCTTCTTGAGCGAGAGAGAGGCAGACGATGCTTCAGAAGAGCGGATGATGCAACTACCGCCAACGGTGCGAGGCACCACGCGCTTCCGGGGTAAACCAAAGTCGCTTTATGTTGCAAGACGCTAGGCCTCCCGAACGAGGGCTTACCGTCAGTCTATGGCTGATAGGGCTTAAAATAGTACCCGGGCCGGACTCGCGCTGCCGCATGGCGGCAGCCTTCTACACGGGGGATTTTGAATCCCCCTATCGTAGATAGGGTCCCTATCACAGATAGGGCACTGCGTAGCAGGGGATATCAGAGTCTTTGAATGGTACCCGGGATCGGACTCGAACCGATACGGTATTTCTACCGGGGGATTTTGAATCCCCTGCGTCTACCAATTTCGCCACCCGGGCAGGGACAAAAAAACAGGTACGTTTTGAGGCAGGCGATTCTGCACAAGCCCGGTTGCAGATACAATAGTCAGCACTTCCATGGTCGGTAAAGCCATTGCACCTTTCGGATTTTGATTATCACCTGCCCGAGCAGCTCATCGCTCAGTACCCAGCAAAAGAGCGGACGTCGTCGCGTCTGCTGCAACTGACTGACGGCCAATCGCTGCATGGTGCTTTTGCAGATTTGCAGGACATTCTTAACCCCGGCGACCTGCTGGTTTTGAACGATACCCGCGTGGTCAAAGCGAGGCTGCAGGCGGTTAAGGATTCTGGCGGCAGCGCGGAGATTCTGCTCGAAAAGGTCTTGTTGCCTTCGGCCGACGTTGCGGCGGTAGCGAGCAATGAGGCTTTGTGCCAAGTGCGGGTGAGCAAGCCGCTGAAGTCCGGTCGCCGATTGTTGGTGCATGACGCCGTCATCGAGTGCCTTGGTCGGCAGGGTGAGTTTTATCACCTGCGATTTCCTCAGCCGGTATTCGAATTTCTTCAGGCGTTCGGTGAACTGCCCCTGCCGCCCTACATAAAGCGCGACGACGCAGCCCGCGGCGAGACTATGGCAGACACTATGGCTGATACTACGACCGATAAGATCGACGAGGCGCGGTATCAAACCGTGTTTGCGCGCCACCCAGGTGCGGTTGCTGCGCCTACGGCAGGACTGCACTTTTCCGAGAGCTTTTTGGCCGAGCTACAGCAGCAGGGTGTGAGTGCGGCCTATGTCACCCTGCATGTAGGGGCGGGCACTTTTCAGCCCGTGCGCAAGGAAAACCTGTCAGATCACGTCATGCATGAAGAGCATTACCAGATTCAGTCCGACGTGGTGGAGCAAATACGTCAGACCAAGGCCAATGGCGGGCGTGTGGTGGCCGTGGGAACCACAGTCATCCGAACCCTTGAAGCCGCCGCAACCCACGGTCCGCTGCAGGCAAGATCCGGCGCGACGCGTTTGTTTATTACGCCGGGATTCGAGTTTCAGGTGGTAGACGCGCTGGTGACCAATTTTCACCTACCCAAGTCGACGCTGATGATGCTCGTTTGTGCATTCGGTGGTTATGAAGATGTCATGGCCGCCTATCGCGCTGCGGTGGCTGAGCAATATCGTTTTTTCAGCTATGGCGATGCCATGTTTATCGAGAGATCCAATGTTTGAGCTACTAGCCAAAGACGGTGCAGCGCGACGCGGTGAACTTACCTTGCCCCACGGCAAGGTGCAGACACCGGTTTTTCAAGCCGTTGGTACCTACGGCACAGTCAAGGCGATGACGCCTCAGGATCTGCGCGATACCGGCACGCAAATGCTGTTAGGCAATACCTTTCATCTTATGCTGCGGCCGGGCGATGAGCGCATTCGTGACTTGGGCGGCTTGCACGAATTCATGCAGTGGCATGGCCCGATTCTGACCGACAGCGGTGGTTTTCAGGTATTTAGTCTGGGCGACCTGCGCAAGATGACCGAACACAGCGTGGTGTTTCGCTCGCCGGTCAATGGCGACAAGGTTGAGTTAACACCCGAGTCGTCCATTCGTGTGCAGGGCAATCTGGGTTCTGATGTGGTCATGGTATTGGACGAGTGCACTGCGCATCCGGCGACACACGCGCAAGCCAAGGCGTCTATGGAACTTTCCATGCGCTGGGCCGCACGCTGCAAAACTACCTTTGAACAAGAGCAAGCAAACAGCATGAACCCAGGCTCGAAACTGTTCGGCATCGTGCAGGGGGGCATGTTCGAAGATTTGCGCAGCGAAAGTCTGCAAAATCTTCAGCAAATTGAGTTCGACGGTTATGCCATTGGCGGGCTCTCTGTAGGCGAGAGCAAGGAAGATATGAACCGCGTGCTTGGTCATATAACGCCCGAAATGCCGGAGCACAAACCGCGCTATTTGATGGGGGTGGGCACGCCAGAAGATCTGGTCCGCGCGGTGGCGCGAGGCGTGGATATGTTCGACTGCGTCATGCCAACCCGCAATGGCCGCAATGGGTACCTGTTCACCTCAACTGGCGTGGTGAAAATTCGCAACGCAAAGCACAAGAACGCCGATATCGCCCTGGATGAGAAGTGCGGTTGCTATACCTGCAAAAATTTTTCTCGGGCGTACTTACATCACTTAGATCGCTGCGGTGAAATGCTCGGCGCCATGCTGATGACCCGCCATAACCTGCACTTCTACCATGATCTGATGGCTCAATTGCGTGGGTCTATTGAAACCGGTACATTTCGCAACCTCGCGACATCCCTACAAAACCAATGGAATTGTGACCATGAACTTGTTTGAAACCACCGCTCAAGCCGCAGAGGCAGCGGGTGCCGGTCCTGATACTGGCTTGATCAACCTCATCATGCTCGGCGGCTTCGTCGTCATTTTTTATTTCCTGTTGATTCGTCCCCAAAACAAGCGCCGTAAAGAACACGACACACTGGTGAGCGGACTCAGCAAGGGTGACGAGGTGGTGACAGCGGGCGGCATCGTAGGGCAGATCACCAAGGTCGAAGACGAGTTCGTCAAAGTACAAATTGCCGATGGGCTTGAAATGCGAGTTCAAAAGTCCTCGGTGGGCGCTACGCTACCAAAGGGCACCATAAAGTCGCTGGATTGAGGAAGGCTGGTAGCGTTGCGATCGGCTGGCAAATGACCAGCGATCGCACGCCATACTTTGCACTACCGCACCGATAAAGCACCGACAAAGCACCCACAAAGCACCGAGCATTTGGTTGTTTTAGTGACAGCACCAGCAAATAGAGGACTCCATGAGAAACGATGAGACCAACTCGCAAGGCACCGGTGAACCCGGCTCGACTTTGCTTGGCGCTCCCTCTCGACGTGGACCCATGAACGTCTTTCCAGCGTGGAAGTACACGCTAATCGCATTGGTCTGCGCGCTTGGTCTGATTTATGCCGCGCCCAATGTGTTCCAACCCGATGCTGCAGTTCAAGTGCGCGCCCTAGACGGCGATAGCGCGGTTGGCGCGGCTGACCGTGCGCAAATCTCCTCGGCGCTGGCGCAAGCCGATATTGGCGTTATCGGCTTGGAGGACGATGGCAACTCGCTGATTGTGCGTTTAGCCCAGGAGGGCGCTCAGCTTAGCGCCCGGGAACTGATCGCTGAAACCGTTAACGCGGATTCCGTCGACTACGTGGTTGCCCTAGCCCAAGCCCCCACAACCCCACAGTGGCTGCAAGATCTTGGTGGCAAACCCATGTCGTTGGGTCTTGATCTATTTGGCGGCGCGCACTTCCTACTGCAGGTCAATATGGAGGATTACATCGCGGGGGTGGTGGATAACAGCGCGGAAGGCATGCGCGATACTCTGATTGACGGGCGTATTCGTTTCCTACCGAGCCGCAACTGGATAGATGGCCAAACCATCAGTATCGGCTTTCGTGATGATGAAACCCGTGAAGAAGCCAAAACCGCCTTGGTCGACTACCAAGACTTTCTCGTGCAAGAACGAGAGGTTGCTGGGGATTTCATTCTCAGGTTTACGCTCACCGAAGACAAAATAAGGGCTTTAGAAGATCGGGCCATCAGCCAGAACCTCACCAGCTTGCGCAATCGCGTCAACGAGTTGGGCGTTTCGGAACCCCAAGTTCAGCGTCTAGGACGCTCCCGAATCGTGGTGGATCTACCTGGCATTCAGGACAGTGCCCGGGCCAAGGAGATACTTAATAAGTTTGCCAACCTAGAGTTCCGCCTTGAGGCTCTGCCGCGCGCACGTAAGTCGCAGATAGAAACCTATGAATACGAAGGGCGCATGCAGGACATCATGCGTCGCAACATTGTGACCGGTAACAATGTGCAAGACGCGCAGCAGTCTTACGATCCCGAGACCAGCCAGCCTCAGGTGAGTATTGAACTGGATAACGAAGGCGGTCGAAAAATGCACGCCTCGACCAAGGACAATATTGGCCGCTCCATGGCGATTCTTTTTATCGAGCAAAAGCCTAGGGTGCGACAGCTAGTGCGCGACGGTGAAACCATAGAAGAGTATTACACCGTTGAGGAGCGACGACTGATTAGCGTGGCGACGATTCAGGCCGCCCTCGGCTTCAGTTTTCGCATCACAGGTTTAGGCCTGCGCGAAGCTCAAGACTTGGCCTTGCTGTTGCGCGCGGGTGCTTTGGCTGCGCCTATGTACATCGTCGAGGAGCGCACGGTGGGTGCCCAGCTGGGTGATGAGAACATTCGGCGCGGCTGGCAGTCCGTGGCAATTGGTTTCGCCCTCGTGCTGGCCTTTATGATTTTTTATTACCGAGGTTTTGGTCTGGCGGCCAACGTCGCGCTGACGGCAAACCTAACGCTATTGGTCGCCATCATGTCGATACTGGGCGCCACGCTGACGTTGCCGGGCATCGCCGGTATTGTTTTGACCGTAGGTATGGCGGTTGATGCCAATGTGCTGATCTTCTCGCGCATTCGTGAAGAGCTGAAGAATCATCCACCGCAAATGGCCATACAGGCTGGTTTTGATAGGGCACTGCTGACCATTACCGATGCTAACGTCACGACCTTTTTCGTTGCCATCATCTTACTTTCGATTGGCAGCGGACCGGTACGCGGCTTCGCTGTCACTCTAGCGGTAGGCATCGTAACCTCAATGTTTACCGCCATCTTGGTCACGCGGGCCTTGGTGAATTTGATTTACGGCGGTCGCAAGTTGGAGTCGATCAAGATATGAGCGATTCCCAAGCAAGGACTTTTCAGATCGATTTCATGGGCAAACGCCTGATTGCCATGGTGCTATCCGCCATTGTGCTTGCCGCCGCGCTGGGTTCATTAGCCTTGCAGGGCTTGAACCTCGGCTTGGATTTTACCGGCGGTTCATTGGTAGAGGTAAAGCTGGCTGAGAAGGTAGACCCGCAAACGGTGCGGGGCTACCTAGTGGAAGCTGGTTTTACCAATGGCACCGTACAAACGTTCGGTTCAGATGAAGATCTGCTGATTCGCGTACCGCCGCAAGAAGAGTTTGGAATCGCCGGTCAGGTCGGGCTGGGCGATGAGATATTCGCAGCCCTGGATTCCCAGTATCCAGGCATCGTTCTGCAGCAGTCCAACTACGTTGGCCCGGCGGTAGGAGATGAACTCGCCGAAGATGGTGGCCTTGCGCTGCTTACCGCGTTGCTGGTGGTCATGCTTTACATCTTGTTCCGATTTACTAAGCAGTTTTCCGTTGGTGCCGTAGTGGCGCTGGCTCACGATGTCATCATCGTGCTGGGGTTCTTCTCCATCTTTGGATGGACTTTCGACCTTACCGTGCTGGCAGCGCTGCTCGCTGTCATTGGCTACTCGCTAAACGACACCATCGTGGTCAGCGACAGAATACGCGAGAACTTCCGTCGTGCTCGCCGCGGCAGTCCGGTCGAGATCATCAACGAAGCCCTGAATCAGACCCTGGGCCGCACCTTGGTGACATCATTGACCACATTGTTCGTGTTGCTGGCTCTGCTGTTTGCCGGCGGCGAAGTCATACGCGGGTTTGCGACAGCGCTATCGATCGGCGTGGTGATCGGTACCTACTCATCGATCTACGTCGCGGCCAATGTGTTGCTGGTGATGAACATATCGCGGGAAGACCTGCTCGTGCCCGAGCCTGAGCAGGATGGCAATGAGGACGGCAGTTTCCCCTAGATAAGAGGCAATGGGTAATGGACTAGGCTTTAAGTGTCTGAATAAAGCTCTTAAAGCATTTTGGATTGGCGGCAACGATGTCACCGGTCTCCCAAAACTTCTCGCCGCCAGATAAATCGCTGATAAACCCTCCAGCTTCTCGAACCAGCACTATGCCAGCAGCGATATCCCATTTGCTTAAACCCATCTCCCAGAAGCCGTCCATGCGCCCGGCCGCCACATAGGCAAGGTCCAATGCCGCGCTACCGGCACGGCGAATGCCTCGGCAGGTGCCGGTTAGGGTTTGCAGCGATCTCGTATAGTCCTCAAGACGCGACATGCTGCCTGGAGGTATGCCCGTGCCAAGCACGCAATCTTCCAGCTTTGCGCGGGTGGTGACGCGCATGCGTTTGCCATTGAGCTGCGCGCCGCTGCCGCGGCTGGCAACAAATTCCTCGCCGCGCACCGGATCGACAATCACCCCATGTTCGTGGTGCAAGCCCTTCATGACGCCAATGGATACGGCAAAGTGGGGAATGCCCTGCAAAAAATTCAGCGTGCCGTCGAGGGGGTCGATAACCCAAGTAAATTCGGAATCGCCGCTTTGCTCGCCGGATTCCTCCGCCAAAATTCGGTGGTTTGGGTAGGTTTCGCGGATTTGTTCGATAATAATCTCTTCCGCGTTGCGGTCGATGTTCGAGACAAAGTCATTGTGGCGTTTCTCTTGGATCTCAAATTGATCTGGGCGATCCATGCTTCTGGCCAAATAGTCGGCGGCTTTGCGTGCCGCGCGCAGCGCGATGTTGGCCATGGGTTGCATAGTGGTATGTCCTGTCGAAGAGGCAGCGCATGCTAAAGACACTTGTACGTTAAGCCAAGCGATGAACGAGCGGTGAACGAACAATGAACGAGCCCTGATGGCAGGCGGGACCAAGCAGTGCGCAGCATGTCAATTAATCCCCTGAGGAAATGAGTGAATTGAACAGTCTTTTTCAACGCCTGCGCATTGTGCTGGTCGAACCCAGTCACCCAGGCAACATCGGCGGTTCTGCCCGGGCAATGAAGACCATGGGATTGGAGCGCTTGGTGCTGGTCAATCCAGCACGCTTTCCCGACCCGCAGGCCGATTGGCGTGCCGCCGGAGCCATGGATGTGCTCGATAGCGCCCAGGTAGTAGCAGATGTCTCGACCGCCGTCGCAGGCTGCCACTACGTGGTGGGTACAAGCACGCGAGCGCGGGCAATACCGTGGCCTGCGGTGCTCGCCAGAGATCTCGGCCCGGTACTCACTGAGCAAGCACCTGAAGCCGAAATCGCCATACTGTTTGGTCGCGAAGACAGTGGGCTAACCAATGAAGAACTCCAGCGCTGTCATACCCATCTGCAAATTCCTTCCTCCAAGGTTTACGGATCTCTAAATCTCGCCATGGCAGTGCAAGTCATTTGCTATGAGATTTTTCAGCACCTAGAGAAGACGGCAATTCAGATTGCTGGCGATACCAAGCAAGAAGACTCCGCGCTGGCAGGACGAGGTAGTCGAATCTGGGACAAAGAACCCGCGACGGGTCAGCAACTCGACGGTCTGCTCGCTCATTTCGAAGCATTGGCAGTCAAGACCGGATTTGTAGATGCAGATAAGCCTGGCAATACCCTGACTCGGCTACGACGCTTGTTCATGCGACAACAGCTGGATGAAACTGAGGTGCAAATCTTGCGTGGTTTGCTGCGAGCGATAGCGGAAAAGTAAGCTTGTGCATTATTTGTGAGAGGTGTCACAGCGAAGCGCAGAGTGGTGCGCGGGGCTTGCATTTCGGTGTCTGGCGAGGTGAACTCGCGACATGAAAAAAATCGTTGTTGTAAACAGTAAAGGCGGCTCCGGCAAAACCACGATTGCCATTAACCTCGCTGCCACCCTTGCAGCGGGCGGTGGCAAGCCAGCCCTGCTTGATCTAGATCCGCAAGGCTCCTCGACGCGTTGGCTGGGACAACGACCATCAGATCGGCCCACCATTACCGGCATTGAAGGGTTTCGCAGCAATGCCGCCGCAACCCGAAGCTTTCAGTTGACTCCTCCAAACGACTGCACGGCACTCATCATTGATAGCCCAGCGGGACTTGATCGCCGAGGGCTTGAAGCAGCGACGCGGGGAGCAGATGCTATCTTGATGCCCGTGATGTCTTCAGACATTGACATTCATGCGGCAACGCACTGTATCGCCGATTTGCTGCTTGGGGAAAAAAGCGGCACGAAGGCAAAACGCATCGGCATCGTAGCTAATCGAGTCAAACCCAACACGCGGGGCAGCAAGCGCCTCGAAACCTTCCTCAATAACTTTGATATTCCCGTGGTCACGACGCTGCGCGACTCAGTAAATTACAGCCGCAGCGCGGAAACGGGCTTGGGCCTGAATGAAATGCCTCGCTGGCAGGTGAAAAAAGACCTAGAAGCCTGGGAGCGCTTGGTGGCCTGGGTTTGTCCTACCGAGAACGTTAGCCTCAGTGCGTCGCGGGAGCCGCGAGGACCAATGAGAGCTGGCCTCGGTGGTGTGGTGCGCTTGGCATTCAGTCGCCAGTCTTAGCATTTGCGCACGCGCGCCTTATTCGAGTCAATGTGATCACCGGCCCCGCCCCCTGACGCAACGCCCACAGTGGGGTAAAGTCTCGTCGAATTAACCGTTCCCCGTCGCGCCGAAGAGTCATTATTCTTGAGACGATCACAACGCTTGCTTGAACGGACAAATGCAACCGAGCCACCTCGCATGAGCAGCCCAATTTATCTCGACTATGCGGCTTCAACGCCGACGGACCCTGCCGTTGCAGATACGATGCATCAGCACCTGAGTCTGGGCGGGAACTTCGCCAACCCTGCTTCCCGCGGCCATGTCTACGGTTGGCAGGCCGACGAGGCAGTTGAATCCGCCCGGGCCTCGACAGCACAGATGCTCAACGCAGATCCCCGGGAAATCGTTTGGACGTCAGGTGCTACGGAATCCGATAACTTGGCGATCAAGGGTTTGATGTCCCGTGGTTTGCGCACCGGCCGCAAACATATCGTCACTAGCGCGATAGAGCACAAGGCGATTTTGGATACCTGCGCTTGGATGGAGGACCAAGGGTTTTGCGTTTCTTATCTTCAGCCTAGTGCTACCGGCGCGATCACGCCCGCTCAAGTGGAGGCGGCGCTGCGTGATGACACCCTGCTGGTAACAGTAATGCAGGTGAACAACGAGTTGGGCAGCATCAGCGATGTTGCCGGCATCGCCAAGCTGTGCCGTGATAGGGGGGTAATCAGTCATACGGACGCCGCGCAGAGCTTCGGCAAAATACCCATCGATGTGCAGGCTCTGGGAGTGGATCTGCTATCGCTCTCGGCACATAAAATTTATGGCCCAAAGGGCATTGGCGCGCTTTATGTGCGGCGCCAAGATGGATTGACGCTGGACGCCCAAGTGCACGGTGGTGGGCACGAGATGGGCATGCGTTCTGGCACGCTGCCTACACATCAGATTGTGGGATTGGCAGCGGCGGCGCGGCTCATGCACGATGAGATGGCTGAGCAAACCCAGCGTATAGGCGCGCTTCGAGATCGCTTTGTTAGCCACCTGCAGCAAATGCCCGGGGTTTATTTGAATTCAGACCCTTTGGTTTGCATCCCGCAAATTGTCAACGTGGCGTTCGATGGCGTTGATGGGGAGACACTGTTGCTGGCGCTGAATGAGCTGGCGATTTCCACCGGCTCTGCCTGCAACTCGGCAAGCGTTGAACCTTCCCACGTATTGACCGGTATTGGGCTGTCTCGAGCACTCGCCGATGCGTCGCTGCGATTCAGCTTCGGGCGTTACACGCAGACTGCTGACATCGATCAGGCTGCGACCTATCTGGCGGCGGTGCTGGGTCGATTGCGTCAATAGTACGCCTGCGTATAATACGCGCCCTCGACGCTCTGTGAGGTCGAGTTTCTTATTTAAAATTAGATACATAGCGTGTCTTCCAAGAAAGCATGAACGCCAGCTCGCGGCGACGATTTTCGTCGAGGTGGACTCAAGCAGGTCACCCGCGTTTAACGTGAATGCCGCGTCTTGCTTGTGCCCGAAACACGCGTCCTGAAAGGCGCGGACGACACATCGGTATCAGATACTCAAACGGAGATGGCCATGGGAATGGAGCGTACTTTTTCAATAGTTAAGCCAGATGCGGTAGCCCGCAACTTGATCGGCGAGATCTACTCGCGTTTTGAGAAAGGCGGCTTACGGATCGTCGCATCGAAAATGCTCCAACTCAGCGAAGAGCAGGCCGGCGGCTTTTACGCCGAGCACGATGGCAAGCCATTCTATGCAGATTTGTGTGCCTACATGCGCTCTGGCCCGGTAATGGTGCAAGTACTCGAGGGTGAAGATGCGATTGCCACCAACCGCCGCCTCATGGGAGCCACCAACCCCAAGGAGGCTGACCCAGGCACGATTCGAGCAGACTTTGCGGAATCCATAGATGCCAACGCCGTACACGGATCCGACAGCCCAGAATCTGCTGCCCGTGAGATCGCGTTCTTCTTCACCGACGCTGAAATCATCTCGCGCAGCTAGGCAGCGGGCAGAAGAGAAAATCTTTGGTCACTAAGCGCAACCTCTACGGGCTAGACCGCAGTCAGCTGGAGGCCCTGTTTCAGGAGCTTGGCCTGCAAGCGTTCCGCGGTAGGCAAATCATGAAATGGGCCTACCACCAGGGCACGATCGATTTTGCCGCGATGACGGACCTTCCGCAGAGAACCCGACAGTGGCTGCAAGAGCACTGCTGTTGGGAACTGCCCCAAGTCCATGAGCGTTATCTGTCGAAGGACGGCACGGTGAAATGGCTCATCCGCATAGGGCAGGGGGATCTCGTTGAAACGGTGCTGATCCCGGACAAAGGACGAAACACGTTGTGTGTGTCTTCGCAAGTCGGCTGCGTACTCGACTGCAGCTTTTGCTCCACGGGCAAGCAGGGCTTTAACGGCAATCTGGAGGCCGCAGAAATTGTGGGCCAAATGGCCATTGCCAACGCTTACCTTGCAGCAAAAGAGGAGTCCGTCACCAACGTCGTGCTGATGGGCATGGGTGAACCGCTGCTGAATTTCGATGCCGTACTCGCTGCGACCAACATCATGATGGACGACCATGCCTTCGGACTATCGAAACGTCGCGTAACGGTCAGCACAGCAGGGGTTGTACCGGGTATAGAAAAGCTGCAGCAGCATACGGATGTATCCCTCGCCATCTCCCTGCACGCGCCCACCGATGAATTGCGCAGCACGTTGGTGCCGATCAACAAAAAATATCCCATCGCCACGTTGCTGGACGCATGCCGCGACTACGTCGAGTACCTGGGACCAGCACGCAAGCTGGTCATCGAGTACACATTGATGCGGGGTGTGAACGATCAGCTTCACCACGCCAAGGCGTTAGTCAAAATACTGCAGAAGCTGCGCTGCAAAATTAACCTCATTCCGTTCAATCCTTTTCCCGGTTCGGGATACGAGCGACCACAAGACAGCGATATTTACGCGTTCCAAACCGTGCTCATGCAGGCAGGCTTCGTCACCATGATCCGCACCACGCGGGGTGAGGACATTGATGCCGCCTGCGGGCAGTTGGTGGGTATGGTTGATGACCGGACGAAAAGGCAGCAGCGGTACCGCGAGCGCTTAGCCCAAGAAATACCGGCCATGCAGGTTCACTGATGACTCAGATGCCTAGCAAAATGGATAGTGGCCCGGGTCAGGTCTTTATCGATGGTAGAGAGGCCTTGGGCATAACTCAGGAGCAAGCCGCTGACAGCCTAAACCTTTCGGTGCGAGCCATTAAGGCGATTGAAAGCGATGACGCTAACAGCCTGCCGGATATCGTCTACGTCAACGGCTACATTCGCTCTTACGCCAAACTGCTGGGCATCGCATCCCAGCCGTTGATTGATGCTTGGCGAGCGCAGCATGCCATGCCTGCAGATGAGGCGGCGCAGCTCAATACATCGCCAGACGGCTCCAAGGTCGACGCGGTCAATGTGAGACCCATGAAGATGGGCCGCTGGGCGCTAATAGCCTTGGGACTGTCCGCGGTTTTCGTTTACTTCGTCGCATTCACCGATGACGCTGCCACGCCACAATCGCCGCAAGAGATAGCGAGCGTCAGCAGTGCGGGTGAGCCATCTGGTCTGGGGCCTCAAGCCGATGTGGGCGAGGATTTGGATGAACAAACCAGAGCAGATGGGGCAGGCACAGTTAGCGTCGAGTTGGATTCAGCTGTTGCAGAAACTGCCGCTAATGAACCCTCAGTCACCGACGCAGAAGTCGACGGGGTGCTAGGGGATGGCACGGCAAGCGAAAATGCCCCGAGCATTGTCCCGGTAGCTCAGCAAGCAGTTGTCGAAGACAGAACAAAAGAATTAACACAAGAATCAACACAAGAAAAAACGGATGTAAGTCCGCAAGACTTGGTGGCAGAGACCGTTGCCGAAGAGGGGAATCTGGAAGTTGCTGCTGACGAAGTCGTTGCTATTGAAGCAGGCTCTCAAGCACCCGACGAAGAAGTCGCTCAGATCGATGCTGATGTTTCACAGGCCGAGCCAGAGCGCGAAGTCGCGAAGGCCTTTGCTCTGCCGCGTTTGACCGAGTTCGGCGACAACACCATTGATTTGACCTTCAGCGAAGACTGCTGGTTCGAGATTCGCACCATTGACGGGGAACTGCTTTACGCAGACCTAGGCCGAACAGGCCAAAGCCGCCGCTACGTAGGGGCGGCACCGTTTCGCATCAAGCTTGGCTTCAGTCCGGGCGCTGCCTTGGCTTATAACGGTGAGCCAATCGACCTTGCGCCCTACACCCGCCAAGAAGTTGCGCGTGTACTGCTCAGTGAGCAGGAGGCTGAAGATGTGCAAGAGACTCAACAACCGCAAGCGTCCGATGGCGGAGAACCCATCAATTCAGTAGGGGCGATATCGCTGTGGTGAAAGCTGTCAGAGGCATGCGCGATATTCTGCCAAACCAGGCGCGGCGCTGGGATCTGGTCGAGCAAACGCTGACCCGCGTGCTGCAGCAGCATGCCTATGAAGCGATCCGCCTGCCCTTATTGGAATTTACCGAGCTCTTCGCGCGGGGGGTTGGCGAGGCCACAGATATCGTTGAAAAAGAGATGTACACCTTGGCGGATCGAGATGGCGACTCGCTGTCCCTACGCCCCGAGGGAACCGCCAGTAGCGTGCGCATGCTGCAGGAATACGGCCTGCTGTATAACCAGACCCAGCGCGTGTATTACGCTGGCCCTATGTTTCGATACGAAAAGCCGCAAAAAGGCCGCTATCGACAGTTCTACCAAATCGGCGCAGAAGCCTACGGTTTTGTAGGGCCCGATATAGACGCGGAGCTGATTGGTTTGGCGTGGGCCTGCTGGCAGGCATTGGGGATCGAATCCATGGTGAACCTCGAGATTAATACGCTGGGTTCAAGCGAAGCCCGTCAGCGCTATCGCAAAGCATTGGTCGATTTTTTAACGCCTAAGTCGGAACAGTTGGACGAGGATAGTCGGCGGCGCCTGACGTCAAACCCCATGCGTATCTTGGACAGCAAGAATCCTGCAACCCAGGCGCTGCTTAACGAGGCGCCAAAGCTGCCGGATTTTGTTGATGCGCAAAGCCTCGAGCACTATGCAGGGCTGAAGCAACTGTTAGCGGCGATGCAGATCCCCTATCGGGAAAACCCAAACCTGGTTAGAGGCCTCGACTATTACACCCACACGGTCTTTGAATGGGTTACGCAAGATCTCGGGTCCCAGGGCGCGGTGTGCGCTGGGGGCCGGTATGACGGTTTGGTGGAGCGCCTTGGGGGGCGGTCAACACCAGGGGTGGGTTTTGCCATCGGGCTAGATCGTGTGGTGCTATTGCACGAACTCGCCCAGGCAAATGTCGAAGCCGAGGACAGATCGGCAGATGTCTATCTCTGCGTCACGCATCCGGAATGTAATGGCGCTGCCTTGGTGGTCGCCAATGCGCTACGTGCCGCACTACCAACGCTGCGAGTGCGCCAGCATATGGGTGGCGGTAACCTGAAGAAGCAGCTGAAAAAAGCGGATGCTAGTGGGGCCGTCGTCGCGATCTTGATTGACGATGAATCACTGGATCAGCAGACGCTGACGATAAAACACTTGCGCGATGCCGGCTTGGGTCAGGAGACGGTGACCTTCGAAGCCGGTATCGCCCGGCTGCAGCAACACTAGGCCATAACTTCTCAGAATCCCGCAACACAATGTGCGCAACGGGAAATCGACAAAGCGCTGAGAAAGTCGTGCCCGCATTCATTGGGAGGGTATAAGTCGTAGTGATCTGTGACAAAATAGCGCCCGCTCAACGGAGCGGTGGGAAGAGCGTCTATGGGTTTGATGACGTGATCAGGATTAAAGCGAGCGAAGGATTGGGGGCAAGCAGTGTCTGAATACATGAGCGATGAAGAACAAATAAATCGCTTCAATGAGTGGTGGAACGAAAATGGGACGTCGCTGCTCGTTGCAGTAGGCTTGGCCATTGCTGGCATCGTGGGTTGGAATTTTTACTCTGATAGTCGTCAGCAAAGCATCGAGGCGAGCACAGCCCTTTATGCACAGTACGTCGACGCTACGGCGGAAGCCAAGGAAGCACTGGCCGAGCAGATTAAAACCGAATTTCCCAGCACCAGTGTGCGCTCGTTAGTAGCGCTGGCTGAAGCGAAAAATGCCGCAGACGAAGGGGATTTGGCAGCAGCCAGTCAGGCCCTTATCGAAGCCCGTGATGCTGCCCCCGATGCACTGCTTGCCGAACTCGCCATGATCCGCTTGGCCAAGGTGCAGTACGCCCAGGGCGATGCGCAAAGCGCCCTGCAAACCCTGCAGGGCATTCGCAACGCAGGCTACCGATCTTGGGCGTTGGAGCTAACCGGTGACATCTATCTGGCCGAGGGGCAAACCGAGCAGGCCTACGCTGCCTACAGCAGTGCAATGGACAGTCTGGATGGCGATACCAACAGGCCATTGCTTGAAATCAAACGCGACAACGCGGCTCCGGCTGATGGTGAATTCACGGTATTTGCGCAGCCGCTAGATCAAGCCTTAAAGCGCGCTCGCGAAACGTTAGCAACAGACGAAGACGCTGCAACCGCACCTGAGGAATAAGGCTCACAATGACAGATTTACAAAGTCGCGCTGACGGCTCCTCAGGTTCTTGGCTTCGCCAACTGGCGCTGCTTGCGGTGGTTTCATTGCTCAGCGGATGCGCCGCGTTTTCTTGGATTCCCGGCATTGGCGATGACGACGACGATGAAGAGAACACAGATCCCGCGAAGCTCGTCGATTTCGAAGCAGAGGTGAGCGTTGAGCGTCAGTGGAAAGTCAAAGTCGGTGCGGGGCTGGGTAAGAAGTACATTCGACTGCAGCCCATGATCGCCGCCGAGCGTGTGGTGGCCGCAGACGCCTACGGCACTGTTGCCGCGTTTGATCGATTCTCTGGCAAGCAATTATGGCGACAACAATTTGGCGAAGAAGAACGCCGATCCTCGGGTCTCAATCGCTTTCTTGATCGCAGTGACGGTGGTTTCGTCAGCGGTGGTGTTGGCGGCGGCGAGGGCCTCGTGCTGCTTGGCACGACACGCGGTAATGTCATCGCACTAGCGCTCAGCGACGGCAGCGAAAAGTGGCGCACCTATCTTGGTTCAGAAGTAGGCTCGACGCCGGTTGCCGCACAAGGGCGGGTTTTTGCGCAGACGATTGACGGAGAACTGGTAGCACTAGATGCCGAAACCGGCGAGCAGCTCTGGTCATACTCCAGTCAGGTACCGCTGCTGACACTGCGTGGTACCAGCACACCGGTAACCGCACGAGATGTGGTGTATACAGGTTTCGCCAGCGGCAAGGTGGTGGCGCTACGCGCGAGCAATGGTGAGCCGATTTGGGAACAGCGCGTCATGCTGCCTGAAGGACGCTCGGAGCTGGAGCGGATCGTCGACGTGGATTCTGCCCCGTTGGTGGTGGGAAGTGCCATTTATGGCCAAGCCTATCAGGGACGCATGATGCGAATTGTCGCTCGGGATGGTCGGCCGCGCTGGGAAGCTGCAGTATCGAGCTTTCAAAATCTTGCCGAAGGGTATGGCCAAATCTATGCAGTGGAAGAAAAAGATACGGTTACCGCGGTGGATCAAGATCGCGGTGATGTGGTTTGGCAGCACGAGTTGCTAGCCCGGCGTAGCCTGACGGCCCCCTTGGCCTATTCAAATTATTTGGTTGTCGGTGACGCAGAGGGCTATCTGCATGTTATGGCCCAGCGTGACGGCCGTATGATGGGTAGAACAAAGGTTGGCGGCAAAGGGTTACGCACACCGTTCACGCTAGCCGATGGCACCTTCTATGTCTTGGATAACAGCGGCGGGTTACACGCCTACAGTATCTCGACGAGGTAGTTTTGCTGCCTACTGTCGCCCTGGTGGGGCGCCCCAACGTTGGCAAATCGACGCTTTTTAACAAGCTCACCCACTCGCGCGACGCCCTGGTGGCCGATGTCCCAGGGCTGACGCGTGATCGACGATATGGTCGCATGGAGTCCGAGGACAGTCAGGTCACCCTGATTGATACCGGCGGCCTTTTTGGTGAGCACGTGCTGGCCGACGAACTGACCGGTCAAACCCAACTGGCGGTAGACGAAGCCGACTTAGTGCTCTTGCTTCTCGATGGTCGCGACGGAGTAACTGCCTCAGACGAAGACGTCGTCACCTATCTACGTAAGAGCAATGTCGCTTTCTTGCCCGTCATCAACAAAATTGACGGCTTGAACGAAGGTCAGATTATTGCTGACTTTGTGCGCTTCGGTTTTCCCGAATACGCCCTCATCTCCGCCAGTCACAACCGTGGACTGAAGCAACTGCGAGAAACCGTCGCGGAGAAACTATCGGCGTTGGATCTACCGCTTGCAGCGGAGCCCGAAGATGAGCCCGACGGCATTCGGGTGGCGGTGGTCGGTCGGCCTAACGTGGGTAAGTCGACCTTGGTGAATCGCCTGATTGGCGAAGAGCGGCAGGTGGTTTTCGACATGCCGGGTACCACCAAGGATGCGATCGATATTCCCTTCAGCAAAGACGGCACCGACTATGTCTTGATTGACACAGCCGGGGTGCGCCGCAAAGGTAAAGTGTCAGAAGTGACAGAAAAATTTTCCGTGGTCAAAGCCCTGCAGGCCATGGAGCGGGCTCACGTCGTCATTTTGGTCATCGATGCCTCGGAAGGCTTAGTAGAACAAGACCTGCACGTGCTGGAGTATGCGCTAGAGGCGGGGGCGGGCATGGTCATCGCGGTGAACAAGTGGGATGGCCTCGCCCAAGAGCAGCGCGAGAAAGTGAAAACCGCTCTCGATCGACGTCTTAATTTTGTTCCTTGGGTACCGCTGCAAACCATTTCGGCGCTGCACGGCAGCGGTGTCGGCAAACTCCTTGGGCGCGTAGAAAAGGTCTACCAGGTCGGCTTGTTCGACGTATCTACCTCGCTACTGACGCGGCTGGTGCGCAACATGGTTGCCGCGCATCCCACACCGTCGGTCCGCGGTCGCTCGATCAAGGTCAAAGTTGCTACCCGCGCCGGGGCCCATCCACCGCGCATCGTCGTGCACGGTAATCAACTTGGCTCATTGCCATCGAGTTATCGACGATTCTTAGAAAACGGTTTTCGCGAGGCCCTCAATCTGATTGGCAACCCGGTAAAACTCGAGTTAAGAGATTCAGAAAACCCATTTGCCGGCAAACGTAATGTACTGACTCAGCGCCAGTTAGACCG
>ERZ802822.961-NODE-961-length-19178-cov-15.434218_pt1 | contig 19178 bp, 12 predicted proteins | sample MGYA00345649_ERZ802822 | MGnify/ENA primary metagenome ERZ802822 (study PRJEB30503, sample SAMEA104212359) | marine metagenome | biome: Westerlies Biome; feature: [SRF] surface water layer (ENVO:00010504) within the epipelagic zone...; material: water...
ACCTTCAGCTTGTTGTGAGCCCAGACGATGGACTCGATCAGCTCCTGCCAGTAGCCGCGGCCGCTGAACAGGAACATCAGGCTGAAGGCCCAGATGAAGTGGGCGCCCAGGAACATGATTCCGTAGGCACTGGTGGCAGAGCCGTAGCTGTTGATCACCTGCACGGCCTGAGCCCACAGATAGTCACGCAGCCAGCCATTGATGGTGATGGCGCTCTGGGCGAAGTTGCCGTTGGTGATGTGCTGGACGGAACCGTCTGCATTCACCGTTCCCCAGATGTCGCTCTGCATCTTCCAGCTGAAGTGGAAGATCACGATCGACAGGGAGTTGTACATCCAGAACAGCCCCAGGAACACGTGGTCCCAGGCGGACACCTGACAGGTACCACCACGACCGGGGCCGTCGCAGGAGAAACGGAAGCCCAGGTTGGCCTTGTCTGGAATCAGGCGGGAGCTGCGGGCGTAGAGCACACCCTTCAGCAGGATCAGCACCGTCACGTGAATCGTGAAGGCGTGGATGTGGTGCACCATGAAGTCGGCAGTGCCGAGCGGCATGGGAGCCGCGGCGACCTTGCCGCCGACGGCCACAACAGAGCCGTTGAACACTTCGCTCACGCCGGCGAGGGCATTGGGCGCGGTGCTGCCGGCTGCTGCAGCGTGGGCGTTCTGAATCCACTGAGCGAAAATCGGCTGGATCGAGATCGCCGAATCACTGAACATGTCCTGGGGACGCCCCAGGGCACGCATGGTGTCGTTGTGGATGTAGAGGCCGAAGCTGTGAGCTCCGAGCCAGATGCACACCCAGTTCAGGTGGCTGATGATCGCGTCGCGCGCCTTGAGCACCCGGTCCAGAACGTTGTCGACGTGCTTGGCGGGGTCGTAGTCACGCACCATGGCGATGGCCGCGTGAGCGGCGCCACCGACGATCAGGAATCCACCGATCCACATGTGGTGGGTGAACAGACCGATCTGGGTCGGGTAGTCGACAGCCATGTACGCATAGGGAGGCATGGCGTACATGTGCTGAGCCACGATGATGCTCAGAGAACCAAGCATCGCCAGGTTCACACCCAGCTGGGCGTGCCAGGAGGTGGTCAGGAACTCATAGAGACCGTCGTGACCGTTGGGAGCGGGGAACAGCAGGGGATCTCCCTTCTGACCCTCGTGGATCTCCTTGATGGAATGACCGATGCCCCAGTTCGTCCGGTACATGTGACCGGCGACGATGAACAGGACGGCAATCGCCACATGGTGGTGGGCGATGTCGGTCATCCACAGACTGCCGGTGACAGGATTCAATCCACCTTTGAAGGTGAGGAAGTCGCTGTAGGCAGCCCAGTTACCGGAGAAGAAGGCTCCGATCCCTGCACCGATGCCGGGATAAAGCTGTGCCAGCAGGTCCTGATTGAAGAACTCGTGCGGCAGAGGGATGTCCGCCACGGTGGCGATGGTTTTGCCATCGAGCACCAGCGGTTGGCCGGCGTCGATGGCATCCATCAACTTGCTGACGGGAGCGGACACGTGAATGAGGTGACCAGCCCAGGACAGTGAACCGAGACCCAGCAGGCCTGCCAGGTGGTGGTTCAGCATCGACTCAACGTTCTGGAACCACTCCAGTTTCGGCGCTGCCTTGTGGTAGTGGAAAACACCAGCGTTGAGCATCAGGCCGGCCATCACCAGGGCACCGATGGCCAGAGCCATGAGTTGGGTTTCGCTGGTGATGCCCCATCCACGCCAGACGTGGAACAGGCCTGAGGTGATCTGGATGCCGTGGAAACCGGCACCAACATCACCGTTGAGGATTTCCTGGCCGAACACCGGCCACACCACCTGAGCACTGGGCTTCACGTGGGTGGGGTCGGCAAGCCAGCCGGAGTAGTTGGAGAAACGGGCGCCATGGAAGAAGGCACCGCTTAACCAGATAAAGATGACGGCCAGATGGCCGAAGTGAGCGGAGAAGATCCGCCGAGAGACCTCTTGCAGGTCACTCGTGTGAGCGTCGAAGTCGTGAGCGTTGGCGTGAAGGTTCCAAACCCAGGAAGTGGTTTTGGGACCCTTCGCGAGAGCGCGGTCGAAATGTCCGGGCTTGCCGAACAGTTCAAAGGTTGCTGGATTGTCAACCTTCTCGACCTGGCTTTTCGCGTCACTCCCACGCTCTGGTGGGCTGATGGTCATCGAGTCGTTCCTCGAGGGACGGGTATCGAGGTGGAGGGCCACCCCTGCGACGGACCGGAATCCGTCGGGGCCCCGGGCACAGCTCCGCAGGGAAACCGTGACAGGGCGTCAGACCGCTTGGGAGCCGAAACCCCTTTGCTGCACTGAAGCTGGGGCCCCAAAAAGGGGACCGCTGGCGGAAGCATAGGGGCTGATGACGACGTTTCCGGACAGTGAGTTACAAAGGTTCAATCCCGCCATGGACCAGTCAGGAACAGGGGTCTGCCAATCGCTCGCAATCATTGAAATCTGGAAGATTCAGACGCATTAACTACACAAAAAAGACCGATTACAGAACTTGGTTGACAAAAACTGGTGAAGACGCCATGAGGCTGTCCAGAATGGGTGAATCATCGTTACCGCCATGCCGAAGCCGGTCCTGAAGCCGTTGCTGGGGGTGCTGCTGTCCATGCTGCTGCTGGTGGCCGTGCCGGTTCAGGTGCAGGCTCGGGGGGGCTGGTTCAACCCTGGTGGCGGCGACGGCCAACCATCGGGGCTGAGTGGGCCCACCGGCGCGAGGCTGCAGGAAGTGGCCCCGCCGGGAGCTGTCGAGCAACTGCGCCGGCAGCTGGATCAACATCGACCGAAGCTGCGTCTTCGCAGCCCGGATGACAGCACGGTGACCCGGGCTGACCAGGTTGACCTGGTGCTGGAGATCGAAGACTGGCCGCTGCGCGATGCCGGCGATCTCGGACTCGGGCCGCATGTGGCCGTCCAGATCGATGGGCAGCCGCCCGTGCGGATCAGCGAAGCCCCGGACGGCGAGGTGCGTCTGACTCTCGAGAGCCTGGCCCCCGGCAGCCATCGCTTGAGTGCATGGGCGGCCTACCCATGGGGTGAGGCGGTGACCTCACCGGGAGCGACGATCCAGAGCCGGCTGCATCTCTGGCAGCGGCTTGCCTCCACACAGCCGGATGCCGATGAACCGTGGCTGGTGCCGATCGGAGCTGCGACGGGGACCAGCGACCAACCAATTCTGGTGGACTGGCTGCTCTGGAACGCGCCGCTGCAGAACCTTCGGGATGGCGACCAACGCTGGCGCCTTCGTATCAGTCTCAACGGAGACAGCTTTCTCGTTGACCATCAGGAGGCTCTGTGGCTGAAAGGCAGCAACGGACGGGAAGGGGCGACGCTGCAGATGGAGCTGCTGGATGGCAGGGGCGAACCGATCAACCCTGTTTTCAACAATCGGTTGCTGAGACTTGCGCCCGCCACGGCCCCACGCCCGGCCTGGATGAAAGAGCATCTGAATGAGCGCGACCTTGCCCTGCTCAGCGGAGACCCCCTGCCTGTGAAGGAGGAACCGGAGCCGGAGCCGGAGCCGGAGCCCGAACCTGAGCCGGTCGCAGCACCGGAGCCTGTTGTGAGCGAGGAGCCTGATCCCGTTTCAGCTGAACAACCGCAGCCATCCGAGGAAACCAGCGCCGTGCAACCCAGCACTCAGGAACCGATCACTGAGGAACCGATCACTGAGGAACCCATCGTCCAAGAGGGCATCGGTGAGAACGGCATGGTTGAAAGCGGTGAGCCGGCGCCCGGGGATGAAACCCTCACACCGAAGTCCAGCCTGGGAGGATCAGCCCGAGAGCTGCTCAACCCCGATGGCAGCCTGCGCCAGGCCTGAGCCGGTCCCATCGCCCCTGCTGAACTGACTGCCACGATCCCGTCCACGACATCCCGGCGACTGGCCATCGGCCTGTCCATTGCAGCGGAACCGATGCTGCAGCGCCTGATGCAGCGCCATCATGTCGATGAGACGCTGCAGGCCGGCAACGGCCTGCAGCCCGTTCTCCAGAAGCACTGGCATCACGACAGTGTTCTTTTGATGGTGGGCGCCGTGGGGGCGATCACCCGACTGATCTCTCCGTACCTACAGGGAAAAGAGAAGGATCCGGCTGTGCTGGTGCTCGATCCGAAGGGTCAGTGGGTGATCCCGCTGCTCGGGGGTCACAGCAGCGGTGCCGAGCAGCTGGCCAGGGAACTCGCCGCCGATCTCGGCGGACAGGCCGTTCTGACAGGAGCCTGTGCCAGCGACCGACGGCTGGCACTCGACAGCTTCGGCGAAGGCTGGGGATGGCGACGGGGCGGAAGTCCGGACGCCTGGCGAACCCTGATGCAGGCACATGCCCGCGGTCACGCTGTGCGTGTCCACCAGAGCCATGGTGCGACCGACTGGCAGCGGATCTCAGCGGGACAGGACCTAGTGGAAGGAAGCCCCGATTCGGCAGAGCTCAAAATCGGAGCGGAGCTGCAAGCCCCTTGCCGCTGGCATCCGGCCAGCCTCTGGCTGGGGGTGGGCTGCGAGCGCAACACCAGTCTGACCCTGGTGGAACGCGCCATCGATCAGGCCCTCGCGGAAGCCGGACTGGCCGTCGAGGCCGTCGCCGGTCTGGCCAGCGCTGATCGCAAGGCTGATGAAGCCGCCTTGTTGCAGGTGCGTGACAGCAGGGATTGGCCCTTTCGCACTTACAGCGCCGAAAGGCTGGATGCCATCGACGTGCCGACGCCTTCTGAGGTGGTGCGATCCGAGCTGGGCACAGCCTCCGTGGCGGAGGCCGCTGCCCTGCTCGCCGCTGGAGACGACGCCCGTCTGAGGCTGAAGAAACGGATCAGCAAGGCGCAAGCGAACGAGCATGGAGCGGTGACCGTGGCCATTGCGGAAGCAGCCGTGCCTTTCGCCCCGCAACGGGGGGAACTGCACCTGATCGGCAGCGGCCCTGGAGATCCCGCGTTGCTGAGCGGGGATGCCCGGAGGGCCCTGGCCCGCTGCTGCGTCTGGGTGGGCTACGGCCTCTACCTCGACCTGCTGGAACCGCTGCGACGCAGCGACCAGGTGCGCTGTGACGGTCAGCTCACCCGTGAGTGGGATCGCTGCGAGCAGGCTCTGGGCCTGGCGCGGCAGGGAGCGAAGGTGGCCCTCATCTCATCGGGTGACAGCGGCATTTACGGCATGGCCGGCCTGGCCCTTGAGCTCTGGCTGCAGCAACCCGCTGACGCCAGACCTTCCTTTGAGGTGCATCCCGGCATCTCGGCACTGCAGTTGGCTGCCGCCAAAGCAGGAGCTCCGTTGATGCACGACTTCTGCACCATCAGCCTTAGTGATCGACTGACGCCATGGCCGGTGATCGAGCAGAGGCTGCAGGCAGCTGCCGCCGGCGATTTTGTTGTGGCGCTATACAACCCCCGTTCCAGGGATCGCAACTGGCAGCTGGAACGGGCCAGAACGCTTCTTCGCGAGCAACGCGCAGGCACGACCCCGGTGGTGCTGGCTCGTCAACTCGGCCGTGCGGAGGAGGTGGTGGAACTCACCAGCCTGGAGGCCCTTGAGATCGAGAGCGTGGACATGCTCACGTTGGTTCTGATCGGCAACAGCAGCAGCCGGGTCAGCGACGGCCGCATGGTGACACCGCGCGGCTATCCGGGAGCCAGTCTGAGCTGAATCAACCAGACCTCCGACACGTAGAAATCATCACAATCAGTTGATGCTCACGTCGTCAGGACACCGCTTGGCTCATCTCCGCCGATGCCTGATGGTTCCGCTGACCCTCAGCCTGCTGGCACCGCTGGCGGCCGAAGCCAGCGAGCCACTGAACCGCCTCAACCGATGGATGGATCTGACCGCGGAGGACTGGGCCTATCGGGAGCTGGCGCAGCTGAACCAGCAGCACAGCTGCGTCTCCGGCCAAGCCGATGGCATGGCCCGGAGCCAAGCAGCCATGACACGCATCGAAGCAGCGGCTCTGCTGCAGGCTTGCTTGAACAAGGTGAGCGTGACGACGGATGCCATCAGGCGTCTGATCCGGGAATTCGAAGCGGAACTGGCCATCCTCAAGGGCCGCGCGGACGCCGTGGAGGCCCGTGTCGGGGAACTGGACGCGACGTCCTTCTCCACCACCACCAAGCTGAGCGGTCTGGCGACGTTCGTGCTGGGGGCCAACCGCTTCATGGGGTCCGCCGACGCCCTCGTGAATCAGAACAACCAACGCTTCGGAGCGACAAGCTTCAACAACGATCTGCAGCTCAGCCTGGAGACCAGCTTCACGGGGAAAGACCTGCTGACCACCGTGCTGCGTGCTGGAAACTTCGATGGCGACAGCAATGTGTTCGGTGGGGCGGGACCCAGCAGCTTCGCCACCCTGGAAACGGCGTTTCAGGAGGGCGACACGCCGAACCTTCTGGCGATTGACAAGACCTTCTACGCCTTCCCCGTCGGTGACGCCTTCACCATCACCGCCGGACCACGGGTGGGGCAGGAAGACATGCTCGCTCTCTGGCCAAGCGTGTACCCCAGTGATGCCATCCTCGATGTGCTGACTCTCAATGGCGCTCCAGGGGCGTACAACAAAACACTGGGCGCCGGGGCAGGCGTCAGCTGGAGCCCAGGAGACAACCTGAGCCTGTCGCTTAATTACGTGGCAGCGAACGGCAACAGCAGTTCCCCGCTCGCTGGCGGGATCGCCACGGCCCAAGCCGACAGTGCCGCGACGCTGCAGGTCGGCTACGAGCAAGAAACCTGGAGTCTGGCGGTGATCTACTCAGCCCTGATGAGCGGTGATGAGCAGCTCGCACCGGGCTTCACCCATGCCTTCGGCGTCGGCGGCTCCTGGCAGCCGGAGCAGAGTGGCTGGCTTCCCTCGATCAGCGGCGGCTGGGGCTACAACCGCCGTGACAGCGACAGTCAATCCTGGAGCCTCGGGCTGGAGTGGAGTGATGTGCTGATCGATGGACACAGCATCGGCATGGGGGTGGGACAACCGGTGATCGCCAGCACGATCGATGACGGCCTGGTGTGGGAATGGTGGACCTCCTGGCCGATCAGCGACTCCATCAGCGTCACTCCCGCTCTGTTTCTGCTGACGCGACCGCTTGGCGAGGCAACACCTTCGCAGCGCACTGTTCAGCAACTCGGAGCCCTGGTGAAGACCAGTTTCCGGTTCTAAGAACGTCCCCGAGCCTGACCATCACCCCGAGCCAGAGCATCAGATCATTCGCGCGCGTGGAGTGAGACGACCAAGTTCGATCCGGCAGTTTTTTCAATCTTGATTGCTGGCAGTGGGCATCAGCTCGAGCAGGAAAAAGGAACGAATGACGACCACAATTTTCTGACAAAGCAGAAGAATTCAGCCTGTGCAGATGATCTGCACAGGCTGATCCAACGCTATTGGTAGTGACTGAAAACGCTTACGACAGCACATCTTGTGTTGATTGGGGATGACACCGCCATGTCCAACATTCATTCAATGAGCATCAAAAAAGACCGCCTTCGCAAACTGCCACAAACAGAAGCATGCTTTGTAGCACTTGCTGTTTAATGGGATTGCCTGGAGAGGTGTCCAGGTTCAGGGACTGCTCCCTTGGTGTGAAGGCCAGGGGAGTTTTTATTTTTGGCGAAAAATCTGCACTGGAATCACTGCTCACGCGTGTTGCTTTTACAGGTTCCGAGCAAAGCAACCGGACCAACAGTCGTTGGCTGGCATTGCATCGTTATTCAGGGCCTGGATCTGCCCAGCATGCGAATCCAGACGAAGAACAGGGCCCCGACAGGAACGATGATCACCAGCAGCTGGGCGATCACGAAACGCTGCACATCCGGAGCCATGTCAGTTCCGGCTGAGCGCTGCCACCGCACCGGCCGCCGCCAGAGCGATGATTCCGCCCATCCAGAGCCTGTTCTGGCGAGCCAGCAACCACTCAGCAGAGCTCGACCAATGCAATCGACCCGTCGCCACTAAAGCGGTCAGCCCCAGCAACAGAAGCGTCGGAATCAAAAGCGCCAGCAGAGCCTGCACCAGCATCTCCAGTCTTGTTCAGCAACTCAAAACGCCATCGGCGTTGAAAATCGGGATGACAGGATTCGAACCTGCGGCCCCTTCGTCCCGAACGAAGTGCGCTACCAAGCTGCGCTACATCCCGTTGGTTCCATCGTAGAAGACGACCCTCAGCCGGGCAGCAGATCCCTTGCCCCCATTAAGGTCAGAGATTGACCCTGATCAGCCGTGCTCAAGCCCGAGTGGTTGCGCGTCAAAGCCCCGCAGCGGGAACGGATCGGCGCTGTCGCCGACCTGCTGCTCGACCTCAAGCTGAACACGGTCTGCCAGGAAGCCAGCTGCCCCAACATCGGTGAGTGCTTCGCTGGCGGCACCGCCACCTTTCTGATCATGGGGCCGGGCTGCACCCGAGCCTGCCCCTACTGCGACATCGATTTCGACAAGAGCGTCCGTGAGCTCGACCCCACAGAACCGGAACGGTTGGGGGAGGCGGTGGCCCGCCTTGGCCTCAAACACGTGGTGATCACCTCGGTGAACCGCGACGACCTGGCCGATGGCGGTGCCTCCCAGTTCGTGGCCTGCATCGAGCAGGTGAAGCAGCGCTCACCGCTCACCACGATCGAGCTGCTGATCCCCGATTTCTGCGGCAACTGGGACGCCCTGGCCACCGTGATGGCCGCCGCCCCCCATGTGCTGAACCACAACATCGAAACGGTGCCGCGCATGTACCGGCTGGCCCGCCCCCAGGGCATTTACGAGCGCTCACTGGAGCTGCTGCAACGGGTGCGCCAGGGCTGGCCAAGCGCATACAGCAAATCCGGCCTGATGGTGGGACTCGGTGAAACCGACGAGGAGGTGATCACGGTGCTGCGCGACCTGCGCGCCCATCGGGTGGACATCGTCACCATCGGCCAGTACCTCTCCCCCGGCCCCAAGCACCTGGCGGTGGACCGTTTCGTCACGCCCGAGCAGTTCGACCACTACCGCCGCGTCGGCGAAGAGGAGCTGGGCTTCCTGCAGGTGGTGAGCACCCCCCTCACCCGCAGCAGCTATCACGCCGGTGAGGTGCAGCGGCTCATGGCCAGCCATCCCCGCTGACGGGAATCCACTGCTGCAACGTCCAGCTCACCAGGCCGGCCTGGATCATCGGGTCCTGCTGCACCCACGCCAGGGCTTCGGCGTAGGACGCCGCCTCAAAGATCAGCAGCCCGCCACCACCGGGCCGTTGCTGTTCATCCACAAGAAAGCCGCTGCGGATCCGCCGGCCCGCTGCACCCTGCTGCTCCACCCAGGCCCGGTGGGCCTCCAGGTGCGGCCGCCGCTGGTCCAGGGACAGCTCGGCGGTCTGCGGCGTGAAGGTTTCGTGCTTGATGAACCAGGCCACAGGTCGCCGCGGCCGGATCAGGCCGCCACCGCCTGCTTCTGCGTCAGCCCCATCGCCGCCCGCTCGCTCGGGGGCACCAGCACCTTGAAACGGCCCTTCGCCGCGGCCCAGTCCGCCAGCAGTGCTGAGGCTGTGCTGCTGCCGGTGGCCGCCACATGCGCCTCCAGCAAGCCCTTGAGCACGGTCTCCTGCTCAGCCGTGGTGATGCTGCAGACCTCCACGATCTCCGGGTTCACCCGCGGCACCACCCGATCGCCCTCATCCAGCAGGAAGGTGACGCCGCCGGTCATGCCGGCCCCGACATTGCGGCCGGTGCTGCCCAGCACCACCACCACACCACCGGTCATGTACTCGCAGCAATGGTCGCCGGCACCTTCCACCACAGCGCGGGCACCGCTGTTGCGCACCCCGAAGCGCTCGCCGGCACGGCCGAGGGCGAACAGTTCACCGCCCGTGGCGCCATAGAGGCAGGTGTTGCCGAGGATCACCTGATCGCCGGGATCAGCGCAGCCATCGGACGGCACCAGGCTGATGCTGCCGCTGTTCATGCCCTTGCCCACGTAGTCGTTGGCTTCTCCTTCCAGGCGCACGTTCATGCCCTGCACCAGGAAGGCGCCGAAGCTCTGGCCGGCCGCACCGCGGAAGGTGAGATCCAACGCCCCCTTGAAGCCGCGGTTGCCGTGGCGCTGGGCGATCTCACCGGCCAGGCGGGCACCGACGCTGCGATCGGTGTTGATGATCGCGATCGTGCGGCTCAGGGAGCCGTGGCTCTCCAGCGCAGCCATCAGCTCGGCGTCGGCCAGCAGCTGATCCTCAAGAATCGAGCCATTGCCGTGGGCTTCGGCGCTGTGGCGCAGCCAGGCACGGTCTTCCGCCCCCTGGATCGGTGCCAGCAGGCTGGCAAGATCCACGCCCTTGGTTTTGGCCAGCTGCACCGCACGCGGCTGCAGCAGGTCGCTGCGGCCGATCAGATCCTCGAGTCTGGCGACGCCGAGCAGGCTCAACAGCTGACGCACCTCCTCCGCCACATACCAGAAGAAATTCACCACATGCTCGGGCACGCCGGTGAAGCGCTTGCGCAGGGCTTCCTTCTGGGTGGCCACCCCCACCGGGCAATTGTTGGTGTGGCAGACGCGGGCCATGATGCAGCCCTCGGCGATCATCGCCACCGAACCGAAGCCGTATTCCTCCGCACCGAGCAGAGCGGCGATCACCACGTCCCAACCGGTCTTGAGGCCGCCATCGGCGCGCAGCAGCACCCGATCCCGCAGACCGTTCTCCAGCAGGCTGCGATGCACCTCGGTGAGCCCCAGTTCCCAGGGGCTGCCGGCGTGTTTGATCGAACTCAGCGGTGAGGCACCGGTGCCGCCGTCATGGCCGGAGATCTGAATCACATCGGCATTGGCCTTGGCCACACCGGCGGCGATGGTGCCGATGCCGATCTCGGCCACCAGCTTCACGCTCACCGGCGCCTTGGGGTGCACCTGATGCAGGTCATGGATCAGCTGCGCCAGATCCTCGATTGAATAGATGTCGTGATGCGGCGGCGGCGAGATCAGCGCCACGCCGGGTTTGCTGTTGCGCAGCCAGGCGATGTACTCATCCACCTTCGGGCCGGGCAGCTGGCCGCCCTCACCGGGCTTGGCCCCCTGGGCCACCTTGATCTCCAGCTGTCTGCCGCTGCGCAGGTATTCGGCCGTGACGCCGAAGCGGCCGGAGGCCACCTGCTTGATCGCGGAGCAGGCGGTGTCGCCATTGCGCAGGCCGCCGATGCTCGGGAAGGCGGCTGAGCGCCCCTCGCCATCCACATCGTTGAGCACCTGGAAGCGGGCAGGATCCTCGCCACCTTCACCGCTGTTGCTCTTGCCACCGATGCGGTTCATCGCCACCGCCAGCACTTCGTGAGCCTCGCGCGACAGGGCCCCAAGACTCATGCCGCCGGTGCAGAAGCGGCTGCAGAGGCTTTCGGCACTTTCCACCTGGTCGAGGGGAAGCGGCGTGGGCGCCAGCTTGAACTCCAGCAGATCCCGCAGGGCCGTGACCGGCCGGTTCTCCAGAAGGGTCTTGTAGGTGGAGAAATGGTCGTAACCCGGCCCGGTCTTCACGGCCGCATGCAGGGCCTTGGCCATGTCTGGGCTGTTGAGGTGGTACTCACCGCCGGTGCGGTACTGCACGAAGCCCATGAACTCCAGCTTGCTGCGGTTCAGCTCCGGGAAGGCCTTGGCATGCAGCGACAGCGTCTCGTTGGCCAGTTCGGCCAGGGTCATGCCGGCCACACGGCTGGTGGTACCGGTGAAGGCGGTGGCGATCACATCGGCGCCGAGGCCGATCGCCTCGAAGATCTGAGCGCCGTGATAACTGGCCAGCAACGAGATGCCGATCTTCGAAAGGATCTTGCGCAGGCCGTTCTCCAGCGACACCCGCACATTCGCCTGCACCTTGTCGGCATCCAGAGCCGGCAGCTTGCCCTGCTCGATCCGCTTCTGCGTTTTGGGATGAGCCAACCAGTGACGGGTGGTCTCCCAGGTGAGCCAGGGGCAGACAGCGCTGGCGCCGTAACCGATCAGGCAGGCCATGTGATGGGTGCTCCAGCACTGGGCGGTGTCCACCACCAGCGAGCAATGCAGCCGCAGCTTCTGACGCAGCAGATGGTGATGCACCGCACCCACCGCCAGCAGCGCCGGCATCGCCACAACGGTGGCCGTCAGCGGAGCCGGAGCACCGGCACGGTCGACCCGGTCGGACAGCACCAGCACCTGAGCGCCGCCGCGCACTGCCTCCTCCGCTGCCTGGCAGAGCGCATCCAGGGCTGAGCTGAGGCCACCGGCACAGGCCTCAACAGCCACCTGAGTGGAGAGGGTCGTCACCGGCAGACCCTGCTGGCTGATCGCCGCCAGCTCGGCTTCATTCAGCACCGGAGTGTCCAGGTGAATCACCGCGGCGGCCTCCGCCTGGGGCTTCAGCGCCGGGCGACGTTCACCCAGATGCATCTCCAGGCTCATCACCAGCTTTTCCCGCAGGGGATCGATCGGTGGGTTGGTGACCTGGGCGAAGCGCTGTTTGAAGTAGTCGTACAGCAGGTGCGGCTTCTCGGAGAGCACCGCCAGTGGGATGTCATCCCCCATGCAGTACGTGGGCTCCTTGCCCAGACCGGCCATGTCCTCGATCACCAGATCGAAGTCTTCGGCGGTGAAACCCATGGCGGTCTGCAGCCGCAGCAGATCCAGCTCGCCGATCTGGCGCTCCTGCGTCCAGGGCTGGGCCGCAACGCTGCGACGGTGCTGCTGCAGCCAGTCCTCGTAAGGGAAGCGCCCGGCGGCGTCCTCCTTCACGGTCCAGTTGTCCAGCAGCTGCCCGGCCTCCAGATCCACCGCCACCATCTGGCCCGGACCGAGGCGCCCCTTCTGGACCACGGTCTTGCCGCTGAGATCCACAACTCCGGTTTCCGATCCCATGATCACGAACCCATCCGCGGTGGTGCACCAACGGGCCGGTCGCAGTCCATTGCGATCCAAGGTGGCGCCCACCCGCTTGCCGTCGGCGAACACCAGCAGGGCGGGGCCGTCCCAGGGCTCCTGGATGCCGGCATTGAATTCGTACATCGCCGTCACCTGCGGACGGCTGTCGAGATCGGGCTGGTTGCGGAAGGCCTCCGGCACCAGCGTGATCAGGCTGTCGGTGATCGAGCGGCCGCTGCGCACCATCAGCTCAAGCGTGGCGTCGAGATTGGCCGAGTCGCTGAAGCCCGGGTTGACCACCGGATTGAGGTCAGCCGCTGCATCTCCCCAGACCTCCGAAAGGCTGGCTTCTGAGGCCTTCGCCCAGTTGAGGTTGCCCAACAGGGTGTTGATCTCACCGTTGTGGCCCAGCAACCGCATCGGTTGAGCGAGGGGCCAGCGGGGCAGGGTGTTGGTGCTGAAGCGGCGGTGATACACCGCGAAGCTCACTTCAAAGCGGGGGTCCCGCAGATCGGCGTAGTACTGCGCCAGCACCTCGGAGCGCACCATGCCCTTGTACACAACGGTGCGGCTGCTCAAGGAGGCCACGTAGACATCCAGCGAGCCCTCGAAGCCCCAGGCCTCTCGGGCGCGGGCACCGATCCGGCGGCGCAGACGCAGCAGCAGCGCTTCAAAGGCATCGCCCTCGGCATCACCGGCCAGCAGCCATTGCTCGATCACGGGTGCGGTCTGCCGCGCCATCGGTCCCAGCACAGCGGGATCCACCGGCACCACCCGCCAACCGGCGGAGCTCAGCCCCAGAGCCGCAGCTTCGTCCTCGCAGAACTGATGCGCCAGGTCCCGCTTGCCGGGGTCCTGAGGCATGAACAGCATTCCAAGACCTTTCGCCGATGCCGCATCAGGCCAGACCGCCCTCAGATAGGTCCATGGGATTTCGCAGAGCACCCCAGCGCCATCGCCGGAATCCCCGTCACCACCACAGCCGCCACGGTGTTCCATGCAGCCGAGACCCCGCAGAGCCTGCTGCAGAACCCAGTGGCTGGTCTCACCCGACAGCTGCGCCAGGAATCCAACGCCGCAGGCATCCTTCTCTCCCGCGACCGACTCGGGCGCTGGACTGTCCCGATAGGGCCAGAACGCTGCGGGACAGGTGGATTCGGGCATGGGCGGAGACCGGACAAACGCTTGGGTCTGCAGCGATGTCCTCTGCAGAAACCATCTGTTCCAGTGATCCTAGGCAGGCGCCTTTCGCTTCCCACGCGCTTCCATGCTGCCCCTCGCCCAGCTGCCTGAACCTCTGCCGGAGGTGCGTTCTGCTGCCAGCCGCAGCGGCGACCGCATCGTGATCGCCGGCCAGCGCCTGTCGGGAGGCTGGCAGTGGCAGGGGCAGCGCGATGACCTGCCCGAAGAACTCTGGCTGCCGCTGGATCTGCTGGAGGGTCAGCTGGGCTTCAGCCGTCTCGAGAGCGGAAACCTGGAGTGGTACGGCGAGCAACGCCCTCTGGAGAGCATTCCGCAGCGGCCCCTCGGTGATGAAGTGGCGCTGGAGGTGGCGGACTGGCTGGCGGCGGTGGGGGTCCGGAGCAGCACCCGCGGCCGTCAGCTGCTGCTGGAGCTTCCGGCACCACTGCTGCAGCGCCTCAGACGTGGCAAGGGCAGCAACGCCGGCCGGGTGGTGTTCGACCTCGATGGACCGGTGTTCGTGCAACGGCTCGGCAGCGATCTGCTTCTGGATCTCCGCAGCAACCCTGGCCAGCAACGCCTGCTGCGGACCCTGGGGCTGCAACCGCGCCAGACCGCGAACGGACTGCGCCTGCAGGGCCAGGCAACCCGGCTGAGCACACTCACCCTGGCCGATCCCTGGCGCGTGGTGCTCGACGGCCTCGGGGGGCCGGCAGCCGAGGCCGTGAGGGCTCAGCAACAGACCCCCCTGCCCCTGAGCCATCCCGCTGTTGCGGGCCTGGTGCGCCGCGGGCTGGTGCTGGAGCGCCGCCAGGTGACCGTTGGGGTGAAGCCGCTGGAAGTGCTGCGCGCCGGAGGCGACCTGCCGAACCTCGGACTGAAGCTCAAACCCCTGACGATGGTGGGCAGCCAGCAGGGCCTGCGTTTCCTTCCTCAGCTGGCGCGCCCCGCCGGTGCGGTGATCGGGATCAACGGTGGGTTCTTCAACCGGATCCGCCAGCTCCCGCTCGGTGCCCTGCGGCGTGATGGTGTCTGGCTGTCCGGACCGATCCTCAATCGTGGCGTGATCGCCTGGGACCAGGACAGCGCGCTGCAGTTCGGACGGCTGAGGCTGGACCAGGACCTGGTGGTGAATGGAGGTCGCCGCTGGGGTCTCGGCTATCTCAACAGCGGCTACGTGCAGAAGGGCCTCAGCCGCTACACCCGCGCCTGGGGACCGGTGTACCGGGCCCTCAGCGGTGAGGAGCAGGCGCTGCTGGTGCGCGACGGAATCGTCGAGACCGTTTATGCGTCCACGGCACTGCGTCGGGGGGTTCCCCTGGCGGCACAGACGGATCTGGTGGTCGCCCGCGGTGGTGCTCCGCTGCCGGCTCAACCCGGGGACAGGGTCACGCTGCGGCTGCGGGCGAACAGCATGCTCGGGGAATCCAGCAACGTGCTCGGAGGCGGCCCCTTGCTGCTGCAGGAGGGCCGCGTGGTGCTCAACGGCCGCGGAGAAGGATTCAGTCCGGGGTTTCTCCGCCTGTCGGCGCCCCGCACCGTGGTCGGCAGCGGCGAGGGCGGCACGTGGCTGCTCACCCTGCGCGGGTCCACCGGCAGCGATCCGACTCTGCTGGAGACGACCCTGGCCATGCAGCAGCTGGGGCTGCGGGATGCCCTCAACCTGGATGGCGGCAGTTCGACCACCATGGACGTGGCCGGCCGCAGCCTGATGAACGGACGCGGCAGCTCGCCCCGGATCCACAACGGCCTGGGCCTGGTCCCCGGCTGAGGCCTGTCATTGTGGTGGCCGCATTTCCATCGCCGATGGCTGCCGCCAACCTGCGCCTGACCCCGACGGCAGCAGCGGAACTGGGGCGCCAGGCGTCCGTGGCCGGCACTCCCGGCCAGATGCATCTGGATCTCACGCCCGGTGAGTGTGCCGAGCATGTGATCCGCATCCGTCCCGGCCATCTCGCCGGTGTGGCCATCGCCCGTGCCGATGGCGTCACCCTGCATGCTCCGCGCGAGCAGCTGAGCCTGCTGCAGGGGCTGATCCTCGACTACCGGGGCGACCTCAGCGGCGGAGGCTTTCTGATCCGCGGCGGCGATGCCATCCAACTCTGCGCCTGCGGCAGCGCATTCAGTCGTCAGGGATAGAAGGGGCCGGTCAACCGGTATCGTGTTGGATTGTCGAATCAGGTCGGAGCGTCCGACCGCTCGCCGACCCTCGATGCCAACCATCCAACAGCTGATCCGCACGGAGCGCCAGCGCCTCAAGGCCAAGACCAAGTCCCCGGCCCTGAAAGCCTGTCCCGAACGCCGGGGCGTGTGCACCCGGGTGTACACCTCCACGCCGAAGAAACCCAATTCGGCTCTGCGCAAGGTGGCCCGTGTACGGCTCACCTCCGGATTCGAGGTCACCGCTTACATCGGGGGCATCGGCCACAACCTCCAGGAGCACTCCGTTGTGCTGATCCGTGGCGGTCGTGTCAAGGATCTACCCGGTGTGAGATATCACATCATTCGCGGAACCCTGGACACCTCCGGCGTGAAAGACCGTCGTCAGTCACGCTCCAAGTACGGCGCCAAGACTCCGAAGGAGTGATCTCCGATCACCCCATCACCACCTCGTCACACCACACAAACGTCCTGAGCTTTCATGTCCCGCCGCAACGCCGCTGAAAAACGCCCGATCCTTCCGGACCCGCAGTTCAACAGCCGACTGGCCTCGATGATGGTGGCCCGGTTGATGCAGCACGGCAAGAAGTCCACGGCCCAGCGGATCCTTTCGGATGCTTTCGGCCTGATCAACGAGCGCACCGGTGGTGATCCCCTCGAACTGTTCGAGACCGCGGTCAAGAACGCCACGCCGCTGGTCGAGGTGCGGGCCCGCCGGGTGGGTGGTGCCACCTACCAGGTGCCGATGGAAGTCCGTCAGGAACGGGGCACCGCCATGGCCCTGCGCTGGCTGGTGAGCTTCTCCCGCTCCCGCAACGGCCGCAGCATGGCTCAGAAACTCGCCGGCGAACTGATGGACGCCGCCAACGAAGCCGGCAGCGCCGTTCGCAAGCGCGAAGAGACCCACAAGATGGCAGAAGCCAACAAGGCTTTCGCCCACTACCGCTACTGAGGCTGACCAGCCAGCCCATCAACACACTTGTTCATGGGCTTCCCTGTAGAGTCACCCCGCCTTTTCACGCCTCACCCCCGGAGATTTTCCTGTGGCCCGCGCTTTTCCCCTGGAACGCGTCAGAAATATTGGTATTGCAGCACACATTGACGCTGGTAAGACCACCACGACTGAACGGATCCTGTTTTATTCAGGAGTGGTGCACAAAATCGGCGAAGTGCACGATGGCGCCGCCGTAACCGACTGGATGGCCCAGGAGCGTGAGCGTGGCATCACCATCACGGCAGCAGCCATCTCCACCAGTTGGCAGGACCACCGAATCAACATCATCGACACGCCTGGGCACGTCGACTTCACCATCGAGGTGGAGCGCTCCATGCGCGTTCTCGATGGTGTGATCGCTGTGTTCTGTGCGGTCGGCGGCGTTCAGCCCCAGTCCGAGACGGTCTGGAGGCAAGCGGATCGCTACTCCGTGCCCCGCATGGTGTTCGTCAACAAGATGGATCGCACCGGAGCGGACTTCCTGAAGGTTCACAGCCAGATCAAGGACCGCCTGAAAGCCAATGCTGCACCGATCCAACTGCCGATCGGTGCTGAAGGGGAGCTGAGCGGCATCATCGACCTGGTGGAGAACAAGGCCCACATCTATAAGGACGACCTGGGTCAGGACATCGAAGTCACCGATGTTCCCGACGACATGAAGGATCAGGTCGCCGAGTGGCGCAACATCCTCATGGAAACGGTTGCGGAAACCGATGAGACCCTGATCGAGAAGTTTCTGGAAACCGGCGAACTCAGCAATGAAGAACTGAAGAGTGGCATCCGTCAGGGCGTGCTGAAGCACGGTCTGGTGCCGGTGCTCTGCGGCTCCGCCTTCAAGAACAAGGGTGTTCAGCTGGTTCTCGACGCCGTGGTCGACTACCTGCCCGCTCCCATCGACGTTCCCCCCATCCAGGGTGTGCTGCCCGACGGCAGCGAGGCGGTGCGCCCCTCCGACGACAGCGCGCCCTTCAGTGCGCTGGCCTTCAAGGTCATGGCCGATCCCTACGGCAAGCTCACCTTCGTTCGGATGTATTCCGGCATCCTGTCCAAGGGCAGCTACGTGCTGAACTCCACGAAGGATTCCAAGGAACGCATCTCTCGCCTCGTGGTGCTGAAGGCCGACGACCGCGAGGAAGTTGACGAACTGCGCGCCGGTGACCTCGGCGCCGTGCTCGGCCTGAAGGCGACCACGACCGGCGACACCCTCTGTTCCGTCGAAGACCCGATCGTCCTCGAGACCCTGTTCGTCCCCGAACCGGTGATCTCCGTGGCCGTTGAGCCCAAGACCAAGGGCGACATGGAGAAGCTCTCCAAAGCCCTGGTTGCACTGGCTGAGGAAGACCCGACCTTCCGTGTCAACACGGATCAGGAAACCGGTCAGACCGTGATCGCCGGCATGGGTGAACTCCACCTGGAAATCCTGGTGGACCGCATGCTGCGCGAGTTCAAGGTGGAAGCCAACATCGGCGCTCCGCAGGTGTCCTACCGGGAGACCATCCGCGGTTCAGCCGGTGGCGAAGGCAAGTTCTCCCGCCAGACCGGTGGTAAGGGCCAATACGGCCATGTGGTGATCGAAATGGAGCCCGGAGAGCCGGAATCCGGTTTCGAATTCGTCAACAAGATTGTTGGTGGTGTTGTCCCCAAGGAATACATCAAGCCCTCTGAGATGGGCATGAAGGAGACCTGCGAATCCGGCGTTATCGCCGGTTACCCGCTGATCGACGTGAAAGTCACGATGGTCGACGGCTCCTATCACGACGTCGACTCCTCGGAGATGGCGTTCAAGATCGCCGGCTCCATGGCCTTCAAAGATGCCGTCAAGAAGTGCAATCCTGTACTTCTTGAACCGATGATGAAGGTCGAGGTCGAGGTTCCCGAGGATTTCCTCGGCTCGGTCATCGGCGACCTGTCCTCCCGTCGGGGTCAGGTTGAAGGTCAGGCGATTGACGATGGCACGTCAAAAGTCTCGGCCAAGGTGCCCCTGGCCGAGATGTTCGGCTACGCCACCGAACTCCGATC
>ERZ802822.962-NODE-962-length-19145-cov-7.006923_pt1 | contig 19145 bp, 25 predicted proteins | sample MGYA00345649_ERZ802822 | MGnify/ENA primary metagenome ERZ802822 (study PRJEB30503, sample SAMEA104212359) | marine metagenome | biome: Westerlies Biome; feature: [SRF] surface water layer (ENVO:00010504) within the epipelagic zone...; material: water...
ATAAGCGCCATCAAACTGTAAAAAATTTTTCATTTAATTTACAAATGAAAAAAATTGAAGTTAAAGCAATTTTCCTTTCTGATATCCATCTAGGATCAAAAGGCTGCCAAGCTGATCTATTGCTTACATTCCTAAAGCAATATAAACCAAAAAAACTTTTTCTAGTTGGCGATATTATCGATTGCTGGAGACTTAAATCAAAACTATACTGGCCGCAATCTCATTCTGATGTATTAAGAAAATTCCTCACTTTCTCTAAAAACGGCACCAAGGTTCATTTTGTTACTGGTAATCATGATGATTTTCTTCGACGGTATCAGCCACTATCACTAGGCAACATTGAACTTAATGAACGATTTACCTATACCAGCAAGGGTAAAAAATATCTTGTTATTCATGGAGATCAGTTTGATGTGATAACTAGGTATGGAAGATACATCTCTGTGTTCGGAGACAGATTATATTCACTGCTTTTGGTAATAAATAGGTATTTTAATCAAATTAGATACAAGCTCGGTTATGACTATTGGTCACTCTCCAATTATCTTAAACAGAGAGTTAAAAAAGCAGTAAATTTTATTTCCGATTTTGAAGATAACGTCGCAGCAGAATGCAAAAAGAAAGGATTTGATGGGGTTATTTGTGGCCATATTCACAAAGTAGCAATTTCTGAAGTTAATCAAGTCCAATATATGAACTGTGGTGATTGGGTAGAATCTTGTACCGGGATTATTGAGCATCTCAATGGTGAATTTGAAATTATAGATTTTAGCAATGTAGTGAACTCTCATTTTTTAGAGCCAATCATAAGTAAAGCTTCTTAATGAAGATTCTGATAATCACAGACGCATGGTTTCCACAAGTCAATGGTGTTGTAACCACATACTCAAACATTATTTCGGAACTAAGCAAGCGCAATATTGAGGTTGAAGTACTTCATCCAGGAAAATTTTTTTCATTACCCTTGCCTTTTTATAAAGAAATAAAAGCTGCTATTAATCCTTGGAAAGTTATTCTAAAAATAAAAGAAAGTGATGCTGATTATATTCATATAGGCACAGAAGGATCTTTAGGAATTGTTAGCAGAATTTATTTATCATATAAAAAGATTCCTTTTACCTCAGCTGTTCACACAAAATTTCCAGAGTATCTTAATTTGCATATTAAAGTTCCACTATCAATTACATACGCTCTCATGAGGTGGTTTCATAAAAGATCTCATAGTGTTTTAGTAAACACAAAATCTCATAAGAAAGAATTAGAGAAGAGGGGGTTTAGAAACCTTAAAATCTGGTCAAGAGGCATAGATTTAAAAAAGTTTAAAGATACTTCAATAAAAATAAATGAAAAAGATTATTTACTTTATGTTGGCAGAGTTTCAAAAGAAAAAAATATCGAAGCGTTCTTAAGTATAGAAACTACTCATGAAAAAGTTGTAGTCGGTGATGGACCTTATAGACAGAAGCTACAAAAAAAATTCCCTAGAGTAAAATTTGTTGGATGCAAAACAGGTCCTGAGCTTGCAGCTTGGTATCGTAATGCGAGTGTCTTTGTTTTTCCATCAATGACAGATACGTTTGGAATAGTGGTTATTGAAGCTTTGTCTTGTGGCGTACCTGTAGCAGCTTATCCAGTTACCGGACCATTAGATATTATTGAAGATGGAATCACAGGATCATTGGACAATGATTTGAAGACGGCTATCGACAAAGCATCAGAAATAAAAAGGGAAAATTGCACAAGAAGTTCCAAGAAATATACATGGAGAAATGTCGCCAAACAATTTCTTTCTACATTAGTACCAACCAAGAAAGCTAATCATGCAAAAGATAATTTACAATTTTTTTCCTAAAAGGCATCAAAAAAAATTTAACTACCAAATAGTCACAAAAGTTTATACAAATGTTTCATTATTTCCATTGATTAGAAATAGTGTTGGATTTAAATGTAACAACTTAACTTCTTTTATTGGTGATAAATTGAAAATTCTAATTTTGATATTGGTGACTATCTTTTCATCGATAGTCTTTTCGCATGAAATTAAAACTGTTATGGTTGAATTGAATGGCATGGATTTTGTATCTGAAGATATGACATACGGTAATCAAATGATTTGGATTCCGGAAATTGATGAAGAGGTAGTTGCATCAGGCAGTGTTCAAGGATTCATAGCAAGATATAAAAAGGGTGACTATCCAGATATTGAAAAAGGTTTTGATAGTAAAGATCAGAGATGGAGTCATTTACCGAACTTAAGTTGGTATTTTGATGAACCAGCTTTTATATATCTAAGCCATGGTAATGGATATGTGAGACTTTCCTATCAATCACAGGTTAGTATTCAAGAGATGATCCAGTACACTTCTGGGAGACAGCTAAAAGTTGTGATACAAAAGAATCAATAGCTTAAGGGGACTCTAAATATTAAAAATCTTTCTATTTCTTTGACAGCTGCATAGGTTATGAAAAACATATTATTTATTTGCGTTGAAAATTCATGTAGAAGCCAAATCGCAGAAGCAATTACAAACTCATTTTTTTCAGAAAAATTTCATGCATGGTCTGCTGGGTCTGCTCCATCCAATCAAGTCAATCCACAAGCTCTCAAGTCTCTTAAAGAACTGGGAATTAGTCATGATGGATATCCAAAGCCTATATCAGATTTTTTTGAACATCAGTTTGATTATATTATTTCAATGGGGTGTGGAGACGCGTGTCCTGTTGTTGATGGCACAAAAAATTTAGAATGGAATATTCTTGATCCAAAAGATCTTCCGATGCAAGGTTTTAACGAGGTGAGAGATTTAATTTATGATCAAATTAGGAGAATAGATTAGTCACATGCAGAAGTATTTAGTTGAGTTTATTGGTGCAGGTGTTCTATTTTGCGCAGTTGTTGGCTCGGGTATCATGGCATCTAATTTGTCTCCAAATAATGAAGGAGTTGTTTTGTTGGCAAATACTCTTGCAACATCATTTGCACTTTATTTCTTGATAAAAACTTTTCAGGAATATGGTGATGCTCATTTTAATCCAGCCGTTTCAATGGTTGCGTATTTAAAAAAAGAGTTATCGATTTCTGAATTTTTTTACTATTGTATTTTGCAATGCACAGGGGCAATTCTTGGAGTTATTTTTGCAAACTATATGTTTGGCTTAGAGCTAATAAATTTTGCTACCAATCAAAGGGGCGGAACAAATATTTATGTTAGCGAAGTATTTGCCACCACGGGCTTAGTTATGATTATTTTTCTCTCTAAGAAAAAAAATGTAGCTATGTCAGTTGCTGCATTTATTGGAGGAGCTTACTGGTTTACTTCTTCAACATCCTTTGCCAATCCAGCCGCAACTATATCAAGAGGCTTTTCAGATTCTTTTGCTGGAATAAATCCAGAATATATTCTTCCATTTCTAATTGCGCAGTTATTTGGTGGTTTAATTGCATTTTTGGCCTTGAAGCCCTTTAAAAGGTAAAAATTAAATAAAATGTAGCCATGTATACAACTTTTTTGTAGCCATGGAACAGGGAATCCCTTATCTAAAGGGATGAGAGGGAATCGCTATTATTTCCTCTACGGGATGCCAATTTCTTTGAGAACCCTATAGATATTATGTTTACAGGGTTCTTTTTTAGAAATGATTCTAGGTTTAATCTTAAAATAGGTCTTATTAATATACAAAATATATTTTTCATGAGAAGATTATTTAATTATAAAAATTAATGAGAGAGACATGAAAAAAATTATAATTTGCATATTAACAGCAGGATTCATCACAAACTGCTCAGTTGAAAACCCCGAAAATACGAATACTGACATAACACAAACCTACTTTACCGAGCTCATGGCTTGCAAGGCTGGGCCTGATCAAAGTCAGGAAACAATGACAAATATGATTTCTGAGTGGCAGCAACTTCTTGAAGGCGATAGCCTTGTTGGATCATGGGGATATGCCCCAGCAGTTGAAACAAATTCAACAGGAGATACTATTTGGTGGGAATTACAATGGGCATCACAGGAAGAGGCAAATAGTGCATGGGAAGCCTGGACACAGAATACAGATGCTTCAGCATGGGAAGAAAAATATAGTTCTGTATTAGACTGCGATGGTGAAAACAGACAAGCTTATGATGTTGCATATCCAATGGCATCAAATACATATGGCGAGCTACCCGAGACAGGTTACTTCTTTGCTGAAATCCATATTTGTGAATACAACAATGGCGCCTCAAAAGAGGATGCCTTAGGATTTCTTTCTGGATTTAATAATGCTGTAAATAAAGGTGGGTATGAAGAAACCTCATATCATTACGGTAATTATTTTCAGCAAGGAAATGAGAATGGCTTTTTGTGGGGAAATTTTACAAACAGCAAAGATTCCATGGACAAAGCCAATGAAGCATTTGAAGCAAATGTAAGAAGTGAGATGTTCCCAATTTTTAGTGAATTTGCATCCTGTGGAGAGGTTCCTGACTTATATAATGGTTACACCTTGTATTGGTCAGAGGATAAAGATTTTATGCCAACTTTTCCTGCTTCTTAGAGAAGATTTATAGATAAAGATTATTAATTTTTCTTAATAATTCAGTTAGTTTTATTTTTTGGCTTGAGGTACCTTTGAGCTGAATGAGCTCTGAATTGATTGCAAGTAACTCTGTGTGCTTTTGTAGTTGCTCATCTAGATTTTTATCAATTTGTTTTTTTCTGTGTTCGCTTAAATATTCCATATGTCTTGTTTATTGCTTAGTAATTTTTAGTTGTAAAGTTGAACTTGCCTCTTTGATACCACCAATATTTTTTGCATTAATATAACCAATACCCTGTAAAGCCTTTTCAGCTTTACCCGATCTGTTCCCAGTTCTGCAGTATAAATATATTTTTTGGTCCTTGCTCTCAGTAGCCATCACTATTTTTTGTAAAATCATATCTAATGGAATATGAATTGCTGTTTCAATATATCCATTATTCCATTCATCATCTGTTCTGACATCTATAAGAATTGGGGTTGATAACTTTCTTGTTTCAATTGTATCTTCAGCAAAAGCTTCAAAGTTTCCGAGGAACAAAAGCATGATCAAGATATGTCTCATATTTGTTTCCAAAGATGACGCAATCCAAAAATTGCTGGTACATAACAAAAGAAAGTAAAGATAAAAACCAGACCAATCACACTTGGATCCTTAAAAGTTAAAAAAAGTGGAGCATCAATTAAGTCAGTTACAAGCCTAATAATAATTAAGATAAATAACATTGATGCATTTCTTAGATAGATGGCAAGCAGAAAAGCCAGTCCTACAGCAAGATTTCTCGCTATATAGAGGCCCAAGCTTAATGTAAGTTCTAACTCTCCAAAAAATGTAGGATTATTTAAAGCTGTATATGGACCCACAAACATTGGCCAAGCTAACATAAAGAGAATCACGACAAACCACCAAGTATATGTAATTTTTTTATTTGAAACTGCCATCATTTTTAATCAACGCGATACATGATGGTTTGCTCACCATCTAAGAAGTTTGCTTCATCTTCTCTAATGGCCTGAACAACTTCTTCATTTGCTCCTCTTTCAAAGAATTCATTTAGAGCTTGCTCATCATCAAAAGTAAGTTCTGTTATGACATCATATTGACTCTTGATACCTTCTGATTCCAACGGCAACGAATCATTAAGCATATTGGATTCAAGAAGATAAGTCCTTTTGTAACCCTTCAAGCTTGGAAAAAGATTTTCAATAAGTGGCACATGATTATTTTCATAATAAGATTTAAAGTCACCCTCAGAGATTGAGGGTTTTTTACAGATTAGTGCAACGAGTTTTGGCATATCTCTTATAATCATAGGATGAAATCTTTACCTCGTACAGCTTTATGCATCGCTACTCTAAGTTTAATAGGATGCGACAGTCAAGACTTTGAAAAAGAGTTTGATTGCAATGGCACCAAGATAAAATTTAATGATTACGAAAGATTTTTTGAGATCGGAGGCGTTGAGTTAAGTGCCAAAAAAGATTTTTTTATGAATCAAATTACTATTTTTGGCAAGTACGAAGAAAATGGCGACGAAGGAACCATGGTGACATTCAATAAAATAAATCATGAGCTAGAATTAAAAAATTCTACAAATATCATAAATACAAAATGTATTGAGCTGGATAAAAAATAATTGGTGAGTCTTAGTCTTCTAAAGGCCTTTTAAAAATCATTTCAGCCTCGTAGGTTCTTGATTTTCCGCTTTCTTCAAATCTATCTAACTCATAATGAAGCTCGGACAAGATCGTTACGCTTACAAGCTCCCATCCATCTTTTCCGAATTCCTTAATCATTTGCTCTGACTGGGTTGTTCCATCTGACTGAATAGACAATCCAGAGGCAATTGGTAAGGTTACTTTAATAAATTTATAGTCCCATTTTTTCATGATCAGGATTATAACTTGAAAGCCAAAGTGCAGAATATCTAATTTTTTAAAACTTTATTTGTTAAACTTTTGAAATGAAATACTTATTACTTTTTTCGACTATCTTTATAGGAATCAATTGCTCTGCAGACATCGTAGGCAAGGCCAAAATTACTGATGGAGATACCATTGTAATTAATGATGTCAAAATTAGATTTACGGGCAGTGACGCTCCAGAAAGTTATTTTTTTGGTAAAACTCAAACCTGTTTAAATGCAAAAGGGCAGGAATGGGAATGCGGCAAGGCAGCCACAGTTAAATTGAAAGAGTTGGTTAATAATCAAGAAGTAAAATGTTCTGATGAGGGGAAAGATAGGTATGGGAGAACTCTAGGCATTTGTTATGTGGGGGAAATAGATCTTCAAGCAGAGATGGTAAAATCTGGAATGGCGGTCGCATATTTAAGATATTCCAGAAGATACGAAGAAGAACAAAATTTTGCCAAGAGGACCAAGGCAGGGATGTGGAGTGGAGAATTTCTAGAGCCTGAGGTTTGGCGAAAAGAAAATAGAGATTAAGTCTTCTGTAAAAATATGTCATAATTTCATACATATTTTAATTGGAGGATATTATGAAAAATTGGTTATTTGTTCCTTTTGTAATTCTATTTTTGACTGCTTGTGAAAGAACAACTTACATGACAGTTGGCGACGAAGTGATGAGCGTTGAAGCCTATGAAAATGCAGCTATGGCTGAGCAGTTTATTGATCTAGTTCTAAATAATCCCGAGGCAGCCACCGATTTAATGCATGACGATTTTCGTTTTCGATACATGGGCAAGTTACCAATATATGCTCAAGGTGACCAGGTTATTAAATCCTCATACAACAAAGATACATATTTCTCAGAATTTTTAGAAGTTGTTATGAAGCTGGTTCCAGATGGAATTGTTTTAACGCCAATAGATGTTATTGCAGATACAGACAGTGCTGCTGTGGTTATGGTGGGTGATGCTGAAGGTAAATATGGTGAATACGATAACGAGTATGTTTTCACTTACAAATTTAAAGATGGAAAAATTATTGAAGTAGATGAGTACAACAGTGATTATCTTGTTGCAAAAAATTTGTATGGAAATAATTTAGTTCCAGAAAAATATTCAAATCAAATGTTGGTTGAATACATCTGGCATGAAAAAGGCTCAAATTATTCACAAGAAAGCTTTGCCTCTTTGATTAATACTTGGAATGGAATGATTGATGAAATGTCATGCGAAATGAATGGAGCCAATATTCTTACTCCAAGAGAAGAAAATGAAAATTTTGATTTTCTTTGGATGATTGCCTGGCCCTCGGAAGAGGCAAGAGACGATTGCTGGTTCGAATGGTTAAATGGCAATGAGCTAGAATGGAATGAGGCCATTGAAGGGGTCATAGAAGTTAATATCGATAATGCTTTTCTATTTGACACTGAAATTGGCAGATTTCCAAAGTCATGGAGTGAATCTGATAATTTCATTCACTCATATTTTTTCTGTAACTATAAAGAAGGCGCTGATCAAAATACTCTTTATGATTACAGGGCAGATTTAAATGCTATCAATACCCTGTCTGAAAATCATTGGTATGTTTTATTGGATCCAACATTTGTGCCAGATCAAGAGTCAGATTTTGTATGGTTAGATATTTGGCCAGATGAGAGTTCAAGAAATTCTGATCTTGAAATATGGGGGTCTTCAGACTTGCCTGAAAGAGCTGAAGAATCATTTGCCTGTTCAAATGAACTCCAAGGCATTACATTCGACGGTTATAATATAAGATCATGACTATTTGGCGAAATATCATATTTGGATGTCTTGCCATAATAGTAACATTGTCGATATATCAAGATAACCAGACGGATAAAGAGTTGGCAGCCGTCAAAGATAGGTTAGACAATATTCATAAAATTCAGATTGAATCTTCTTATAGAAAATATGTTCAAGATTTTATTGATAATGATTTTGAAGCAATCGCAAGTCACTTCATGCCACCTGTAAATTTTAAATTATATGACTTTGTTGCTGAAACACATGAAGATGTCATGAATCAATACAAGGATATGAAAGCTAATATTCAAGAAGGTTATGCATATAGCTTGATCGACGAGATAGGTATTTCAAAAACTAGCAATAATAACTTCTTGCTTTGTGCTGATTACACTCGGTATGACTCGAATGATAAAAGCTTATTTAAGGGAAGGACTAATTATCTTTATATTTTTAGTGTTGATGAAGGCTGGAAAATAAATTCTTTAGATAGCATTGAGAGAGACGAAAATATTTCTTGTAAAAATCTCTTTAATTAAAAGAATTTTTTTTCAATTACCAAGTGAAGATCAATTAGATCCACTTGAAATGCATCTATAATTTTTAGCAACTGTTTATCTGTAGACTTTTGATTAATTTTTGATATCCCTTTATTTAAAGAAACAAGTTTTTTTTCTAAATCGTCTGATTTTGGCAGGTAATTGCTAACGGCTATTAATCTGTTTATACAAAAAGTTATTGACCGTGGGAATTCTTTTAGCTTAAAAATAAAATTTAATACATTAGCCCTTCGAAGTTCCTCTTTATTGATCTTTTTGAATGATTCAAAACCATTGATTGATTTAAGAATACTCATCCATTGCAAGTTTTCATAATATTTAGGAATCCTGGCATCTTTTCTAAGAATTTGATCCTCAATTATTCTTGAGAGCATGTCTGCACGTTCAATAAATCTTCCCAGCTTAATAAAATCAAAGACATGATCTCTATGCATAGCGTCTGAGATGGTAGAAAAAAAAGTTTTTGAATTTCTTATTAGTTGCTGAAGAACCTCACTGCTATGATTTTTTTCATCAAATAATGAAAATTCTCTGTGTAAATTATTAAATTGTTCCCAAGCAGTTTTTGGAAGCATTGTTCTCAAGTATCTTGCATTCATTTTTGCTACTTCCAATGAATAACTTATTGAACCTATGTTATCTCTGTTATAAATCACAAAATCTAAGACTATATTTTTCATGACTGAGGTACTTGCGTTATAAAACATTTCTTGTTCAATAAGGATTTGATTAAATTGTTCTAGATCGCTTGTTATTTCTACAAGATGAATGATGTCAGACATGTGGTCATGAGGAATATCTAACAACAAATCAAAGTTAACATTTATAAGCCGAGCAGTATTTTCAGCTCGTTCAATATATCTTGAGAGCCAATAAATTTTTTCTGCATTGCTTGATAGCATTAATCTGCGATCCAAGTATCTTTGCTGCCGCCACCCTGAGATGAGTTAACAATTGTTGAGCCCTTTCTCATTGCAACTCTTGTTAGACCACCCTTGGTTACAAATGATTTTTTGCCGGATAGGATAAAGGGCCTAAGGTCTAAATGACGAGGAACAATATTTTTTCCAATTAGTGTGGGAGCGGTGGAGAGTTTAATTAATGGTTGCGCGACAAAATTTCTTGGATTGTTAATTATTTTTAACTTGTATTCTTTTAATTCTGATTTTGATGCTTGGGGCCCAATTAAAATTCCATAACCTCCAGATTCATTAACAGGCTTGAGAACTAACTGATCAATATTACTTAAGACATAATCTAAATCTTTTTTTATTGCACATACATAAGTTTTAACTTGAGAGATAATTGGCCGTTCATTTAAGAAAAATTTAATCATTTTTGGAACGTATGCATAGACTGCTTTGTCATCTGCTACTCCAGATCCTGGTGCATTGACGATTGCGACTTTCTTACTCTTCCAAGATTTATAAATTCCTTGAATTCCAAGCGTCGAGTTTTTCAGCCATGTTTTAGGATCTAAATAAATGTCATCAACTCTTCTATAGATGACATCAATTTTTTTTGGGCCATTGATAGTCTTCATTAAAACATTACCACTTCTTGATACATTCAGATCAGAAGCTTCTACAAGCTCAACTCCCATTTGCTGCGCTAGGTATGAATGCTCAAAATAGGCTGAGTTAAATACTCCAGGTGTTAAAACAACAATCGTTTTTTTTTGATTAGTGCTAAATGATGCATCACAAAGGCATTGATAAAGTTGAGATGGATAATCATCTATAGGATTAACTTCATAGCTGTTAAATAGTTCTGGAATGACTCGCTTCATGATATTTCTATTCTCAAGCATGTAAGCAACTCCAGATGGAACCCTAAGATTATCTTCTAAGACAAAAAAATTCCCATTATGGTCTCGTATCAAGTCTGTTCCACAAATATTGGACCAAACTTTATTCTTTGGAGATATGCCCATGCATTCTGGCAGAAAATTTGGCGAGTCCAAGATAAGATCTTTCAATACAGGATTTTTATTAAGGAATTCCTGTTTGTTATAAACGTCATTTATAAAAAGGTTTAGAGCATTAACTCTTTGACTTAATCCGCGTTCGATTGTTTCCCATTTGTTTAGAGAGATAATCCTTGGAATTAAATCTAATGGCCATAGTCTATCTTTAAGTTCCTCTGCATTGAGTTGGAAAGTAACACCCATCGAGGATATAGAACTTTCACACAGTTTTTTAAAATAAATTTTCTGTGAGCCAGTAAGAGATTTAAAAAAACCAATTGATCTTTTGAAGCCCTTTCGAGGGAAGCTGTTATTGGTTATGTACTCATCAAAGAAACCATTTGATCGATAAGTTAATTTTTTATTCATTTTTTATCCAACTAATGCAATAATTATGCCAAACGAATATGTGAATTTTTAATACATATAGGCATACATAATGACATACTGCATTGGAATGAAAACAACTGAAGGACTTGTGTTTGCTTCTGATTCAAGAACCAATGCTGGTTTAGATAATTATTCTACCTATAAAAAAATGTTTTCTTATGCGGTTGGAGACAGATGTATTGTTTTGCTTACATCAGGCAATCTTTCTACATCTCAATTTGTCTACAAAACAATTAAGGAAGATCTTGATTCTCAAAACCCTATTACGAGCCTTAATACTTGTAAAAATTTTGATGAGATTGCAAGCTACATCGGCATGCTTTCATGGCAAAAATCTAATACAGATGGCATTTCTGTAAATACTAATTTAGGATCAAACTTCATTGTCGGCGGCCAAATCAAAGGACAACAAACTGAAATGATGATGATTTATCCAGTGGGAAATTACATTAGAATATCTGAGATCAAACCATTCTTTCAGCTTGGAGAGACAAAGTATGGCAAACCTATTTTAGATAGGCTCATTAGACAAGAGTTATCTCTTGGGGATGCCGCAAGGTGCGCCTTGGTTTCTTTTGACTCAACCATGAAAAGTGATCTCACTGTTGGCCCACCCATAGATTTGGTTATTTACAAAGCGGACTCTTTTGAAATTTCACAAGAAGATCAACTGCAATTTAAAACCCCATTTTTTGCCGACCTATCCAAAAAGTGGTCCGATGGATTGATGAATCTATTTGGAACTCTTCCAAAGTTTGATTGGGAAGAAAGCGATTAAAGAAAACCTATTAATCAGTTTTAGGGAAGTCTGCGCTGAGTGTGATTTTCTCAAACTCATCAATCTGCGCATTCAGTTCTTTTAATTTTTCTTTATAAGTTTGTAGAACCCCAGCACCCAGCAATAATTTATTTGGAGGATTGAGGTTTCTAGAAAGTTCAAATATTATTTTGGCTGCCCTTAGGGGGTCACCAGGTTGTTTACCATCGATAGCACTAATCATGTCAATTCTTTCTTTTACATGTTCCTTGTAATCAGGTATTTCATTTTTACTTCTCTTCATCGATCTGCCAGACCAATCAGTTCTAAATGCCCCAGGTTGAACAGAAGTCACAGCAATATTTAGTGGCCTGAGCTCTTTATCCAAGGCTTCCATTAAACCCTCTAGAGCAAATTTTGAAGAACTGTAATAACCTGTTCCTGGATTTGCCATGATTCCTGCTTGTGAAGAGTTATTAATAATTCTGCCAAACTTTTGAGATCTCATTCCTGGCAAGGCGGCTTTTGTTAACTCTAGAGCCCCAAAAAAATTGGTCTCAAAAAGCCTCCTGACTTCTTCATCTTCGCCTTCTTCAATGGCAGCGAGGTATCCATACCCTGCATTATTTACAAGAACATCAAGACCGCCAAACGTTTTAGTTATCGTTTCAATTGATTGATTTATATCCTGCTTTTTTGTTACATCTAGAGTTATTGCAACAGAGGTTTCAGGATATTGATTGCAAATATCTTCTACATCTTCAATCTTTCTTGAAGATACACCTACAAAATCTCCCATTGAGAGTGCTTTTAGGGCTAATTCTCTGCCAAAACCTGAGGAGCACCCTGAGATTAACCAAATGTATGGAGGATTTTTGATTGCTTGCATTAAATTAATTTAACTCAGTTCTCCAGCGATAACTTTCTCGTCTTTGTTTTAGTTGAGACTCACGCTCCTTAGAAGAAGTTTTATGATTTTCATCAACTTCTTTTAAAGCATCTCTTGTGAGCATGAGAGTAGATTTAACATACAAATTTTGGCCGACCACCTCATTTGGAAAACCCGACCACCTTAAAGTTAAAATACCTTCTGTCAGATTAGAGGGATCAAGCCAATTAAAATTACCTGGATCATTTACACTCAAGATAAAAGTATAGGTCCCATCAGCATTAATTTTTGATTGCGCATTGTTAAGGCTGCCATTCCTGGAGACAATATTATTGGTTGTGCCCCATATATTAGTTATTGGTGCGATAAAGTATTTAGCTCCATCCAAAAAAACATCTAGTTTGATGCAATGATCAAAAGAGGGCAAAGCAAAATGCCCGAGCAAATAAACTTGATTTCGAAGAGCGCCATCTGTGTCCCTATCAATCTTGAAACTAAATTCATTTACCGGTTTTGATAAAGCCTGTTGATTCCATCTTGTCGTATTTGCAGCCCATTTATGCATATAGTTTTTTACAATCTCAAGTTTCATCTTGCCATCAAATTTTTGTTCAGCTCTGGAACTTGGAATGATCTCTATATCTAGCAAATTAGGCCTATCATTTAACCAGTCAATCATTGTGTCTCGAATATAAAACTCTTTTGCACCAGCAGATGTTTGAATGTGATTTTTTTTACCTTTGGAGCTATTTGGATCTACAAAAATCTCAAAACTACCATCTTTATCAACTGCAATGCTGTTTCCTGATAGCAAGCCTATTGTTTTCATGTTTTCATCCCAGAGCGTGAAATGATTTTCATTGAATAATTGCTTTCCTAACTTTCCTCGAATGACATAAGACTGAGAGTCACCGATTGGAATAACCCTATAAACTGAATCTGGATTATCTATTCCCCATCTAGAACCAGGAATTTTTTGATTGTTAAGTTCATGCGGCACTCTGCTAATTGTAATAACTTTTGGATAATTTGGATCTTGATTGAGCGCCCAAATTGTAGCTCCAAACATTACCTCTTCAAATGCGTGTTCAAAACAACTAAGCATTACTTCTGAAGGCTTAACAAGATCTAACCAGAAAGAACGAACTTGTTCTTTATGCTCTTGAATTTCCTTAAGATTAAATACTTCCAGAGCCTCAAGCTCATGCTTGATTTGTGCTACACTGTTAATTGGATTACTGACAACTTTCATTTAAAAACCACCTTTCATGGATAATATTAGTTCCAGGTTTAAAATTTATTTTTTGCCGCGGAAATTCCCGCCATTCTGCCAAAGAAAGTTGCATCACCGACTGACATTCCACTTGCATATCCTTTCCCTGTTCTTGGCAGTCCAGCTGTGGTTCTTCCGGCGGCGTACAATTTTGGAATTACATTGCCATCAACATCAAGCACTTCACCAGTTGGTAAAGTTTCAAGGCCTCCAAGAGTAAACATCAAAGGACCATTTTTATCACTGTAAGCAGGACTTGCTTGATTTTCAAAACTGTAATCGATAATAGCAAAGGGAGGCTTAGAGAATTCCTTCAACCATTTAGGATCTTTTTTAAAGTCTTGATCTTCACCATTTCTAGCAAACAAATTATATTCATTGATAGTCGATGAAATACTCCCCGATTCAAATCCTGCCTCCGCTTCAAGCTCATCGATGGTTTCTGCAACAGCTAAAACAGGCAATTTATTCATATAGATAGATGGATCAAAATCTTCATTTTGTATAACCATATATATTTTTTGATCTTTTTGTTGTGAACAAAAGTAACCAATTCGAGCCCCATAAGAATCTTCATTTACAAATCTTTTACCCTGCGAATTAATAAATATGCCATTTGTGAGTGATTCCGGCGGATAGAAATATACGCCAAAAAATGCTTCATCCATATTAATGATATTAGCGTTTATAGATATACCCATTTGGATACCATCACCCTTATCCCATGGATTTCCATAGGGTGCTGCAAAACTTGTTTGAAAGGGAAGGTATAAAGCAATCATCTCTTCGTTCATTACAAACCCTCCAGCAGAAAGAATTACTCCCTTATTTGCCTTTGCATATTGCATGCGATTATCTTTCTTAAATGCAACTCCTACAATTTCATTATCTTTGTTGACAACGAGGCCTCTTGCCCGAGAATCGCAACTGATATCTGCACCCGAGTTATTTAACGCTTGTCTTAGGGCATCAAAAAAAATCTTCCCACCGAAATCACCCTCATGGGATGGCACATGACCTCTTGGTATCGGCTCAGCAAGATCACAAAATGGACTGACTCGTTCATTGCCTGTATATAAGAGTGACTCATTCGATTCAGGCACAACGATCCTGCCTAAGTGCACAGCTTCTTTATAGGTAACACCCAAAGACTTTACCCATTCAAAATGATCTGCAGCATTTTCTGCATAAAGTTTAATTTTTTGGGGATCACCTTTGCCTTCCAATGACGCCTCTATGTAATTAATCATATTTTCAGTGGAGTCCTCAAAATTACATGCTTGCTGAAGTGATGTGCCTCCTGATCCACCTAGATACATTTCACAACTTGATAGGGCAGTTGATCCACCTCCATCAGATGCTCTTTCAAGAACAAGAGTTTTCGCATTATTTCGGACTGCTTCCAGTGCTGCGCAGCCCCCAGCTCCGCCATAGCCACAGACGACAACATCTACCTCATAATCAAATTTTGATATGTCTTTTTCTTGAATAAGAGAAATCTGATTATTTACAGCCATTATTCACCAAGAAGAATTTTTGCAGCTAATTGTGTATCCATATATTCCTTGAGTTGCATGATTTTTCCATCTTTAATGATAAGCAAGAAATGATACTTATTATTATATTCATGCCCTGAGGCATGAATTGCCTCACCGCTTATTTCAACAGCCACTCTCTCATCCTCGGCAGTAATGCCTGTGATATTAAAAGAAATGCCGTTTGGAAAAGCAGCTAGAATTCCTTGAGCAAACTCTACAATTTCTTTTTTTGTTCTTCTGCCACCAATTGCATTCTCTCCAGCAGTCCAAATAATGGACTCATCTGTGTAAAAGTCTAAGTAGGAATCCGATCCAGAACTTAAAGCCTCAAAAAATTCTATGGCAATTTTTTTATTTTCAATTGAAGTTGTATTCATGATGTATATTTTTTTAATTTCTTAACTATAAATAATATATCAAGTTGTTATTATTAATGAATGAATAATATATCTACAAAAAGTCTTTCAAAGAAATACATAGAAGTTTTAGGCAAAAAAATGGCCTATTGTGAAATAGGTGAGGGGGACCCAATCATCTTCCAGCATGGCAATCCAACATCGTCGTATTTATGGAGAAATGTTATGCCGCATCTAGAAAATAAAGGGCGCTGTATTGCTATAGATTTAATTGGAATGGGTGATAGTGAAAAGCTTGATGATGAGGGGGCAAACACCTATTCATACCATGTGCATAAAAAGTATTTTGATGCTTGCTTGCAGGCTCTTAATGTAAGCAACAATGTAACTTTGGTAATCCACGATTGGGGCTCAGCCTTAGGTTTTAATTGGGCTCAAGAAAATCCCGATAAGTTAAAAGGAATATGTTACATGGAAGGCATTGTTACGCCACTAACATGGGATGATTGGAATCCAGATGGCCAAGGAATATTTCAAGGTTTTCGTTCTGATGCTGGCGAAGATTTGATTTTGAAAAAGAACCTTTTTATTGAGGCAGTGTTGCCAGCATCAATCATAAGAAAGTTAAGCGATGAAGAAATGAATGAATACAGAAGGCCGTTTATGGAAGAAATTGCAAGGCGTCCAACTTTGGATTGGCCAAGACATATCCCAATTAATGATGAGCCACCAGAAATGGTCTCAATAGTTTCCTCATATGAGCAATGGATGTCTGAAAATGAAATTCCTAAACTTTTTATTAATGCAGAGCCGGGAACGATATTAGTAGGCAGGCAAAGAGAGTGTTGTAGAAAATGGAAAAACCAACAAGAAATCACGGTTACAGGATCTCACTTTATTCAAGAAGATTCCCCGCATGAAATAGGTGAGGCAATAAATACATGGATGAATGAGCTAGCTTAGAAATAGACTTCGCCAATAATAAAACCGCATACAAAAAAGGCAACAGACCAAGAAGGGTAACTGTTGCAAAAATCAATAACTCTACTTAAATATTCAATCATTTTGACTCCAATAATTACTACATACATAGCAATTCTCGTGCCAAATCTTTAAAAGGCTATATTGTTATTGATTTAGGTTTTTAAGCAGGCTTCTTGCGGCAAAAGTTACCAAGATTGCAAAGGGAACCCCGGTAACAATTACTGAAGTCTGAAGAGCTCCTATGCCTCCGCCCGCTAAAAGCACAATGGCTATTACACCCAAGGATATTGCCCAGATAATTCTTAAAATCATCGGTGGCTCATCTTTGGTATTTTCTTTTTTAGCCGCTGTTAACATCGAAGTTACCAATGCCCCTGAATCAGAAGAGGTAACAAAAAAAGTTAGGATTATGACAATTGCTAGCCCCATAAGGAATTGTGAGAATGGAAACTGTTCCAAGAAAACAAAAAGTGAAACAGCTATATCATTGTTGATTGCAGTAGCCAGGGAATTTGGCTCGATGAACTCTTGATATAGAGCTGCATTTCCAAAGACTCCCATCCAAAGAAAAACAATCGATGAGGGAACAAGTACTGCTCCTATTAAAAATTCTTGAATTGTTCTGCCATAAGATATTCTTGCAATAAACAATCCTACAAAAGGAGACCATGCAAACCACCAGGAGTAGTAATAGAGAGTCCATCCATTTTGCCAGGATGAATCCAGATACCCTTGAGTATTTGTTGATAGGCTTAATAAATTTTGTAAATAAGAGCCTATGTTTTGAACCAAGCCATCCAATATGTAGCTAGTTGGACCACCTAAGAAAATTATTGATAACAAAATAATTCAAAAAGGGCTAATTATAGGAGGACTGGAAGAGGAAAGGTTAAAAATAGAGTGTCTGGCCCAACAAATTTGTAATGTTACTAAAGGGTTATTTGGGTTAATTGGTGTGGATATTATAAAACAAAATGGAAAGTGGTATGTACTTGAGATTAATCCAAGATTTACAAGCTCTTATAATGGTATCTTAGAATGCTATGGAAAAGAAACAGTGTTTCAAATTACTAATCTTTATTTAACCAAAAGTTTAATTTTAGGAGACCCAAAGCTTGTGAAAACAAAAAGAATAATCTTTTCATGAAAAAGGAAAATACACAATACATGGGGATTGACATTGGAGGAGCACATCTTAAATGTGTCGGTATAGATAAATCCAAGAAAATATCATACATTAAATATGATTTTTATCAGGTTTGGAATGATAAAAAGATTCTATTTGAAAAGTTAGGCCAAATAAATAATGAAGTGTCTAATAGTAAATTAATTTATGGAATAACAATGAGTGCAGAGTTATGCGATAACTTTCCTAATAGAAAAATTGGAGCTAAATATATTGTTGAGGCTTGCAATTCTTTGAAATCTAAAAAACTTTTTTATTCAAATAGTTCTACATTTTTTAGTTCTAAATTTTCAATGAATAATTTGATGTCTATGAACTGGCATGCAATTGGAAAATTATGCGAAAAAAAAATTAAGGATTGTATAATTATTGATTTTGGCTCAACCACAACCGACTTTATATGTATCAAAAATTTCAAATTAATTAATCAAGGTTTTAATGATTTTGAAAGAATTAATAATAATGAGCTAATATATAAGGGATTAATAAGGACTCCTTTATTCGGAATAAGAGACAAAATTAAGCTTAGAAAAAATAAGTATAATTTAATACCTGAATTTTTTTCAGATATGTCAGATGTCTACCGTGTTAAAAAACTTTTAAAAAAAAAAATTGATATCGATAATACAGCTGATGCATCAAACAAATCTTTAAGAAACTCTATGATCAGAATTGCTCGAAACTTTGGTTTTGATTATACTGATTCAAAAGAGGAATTAATTATGAAGATATGTGATGAACTTTGTTCTTATCAATTAGATGAAATTTCCAAAAATATAGACTTTTTAAGAAAAAAATACAGAATTTCTAAGAAATGTAAAATTATCCTGAGCGGAATAGGACAAGAAATTTTGATGAACTATTTAAATAAAAAAGTTAATGATACAGTCTTCTTATTTGACTTATTAGGATCTAAACATTACAAAGAGGCTTCGAATCACGCACCAGCTTTGTCGATGGCTTTACTTTTATTTGAAAAAAAACTGATTTGATAAAAACGTAAGCTTTTCTTCAGAAATATATTGTCTATTTAGATCACTACAAAT
>ERZ802822.966-NODE-966-length-19076-cov-5.999053_pt1 | contig 19076 bp, 22 predicted proteins | sample MGYA00345649_ERZ802822 | MGnify/ENA primary metagenome ERZ802822 (study PRJEB30503, sample SAMEA104212359) | marine metagenome | biome: Westerlies Biome; feature: [SRF] surface water layer (ENVO:00010504) within the epipelagic zone...; material: water...
CCGGTTGCGGCACAATAATAAGATCCTTTCAGCATAAGTTATGCCCAGATTGATGGCACCGGACCGGTAAAAGTAACCTTTGGACAAACCAGGCATCAAATTAGCTTCGATAAAATGGGGTATGCCGGCGGCACACAGCTTTATATCTATCCTGCCAAAAGACCGTCCACCCAGTGCTGTAAACGCAGATTTTCCGGCCTCTGATAGTTTTTTATGCAATGTTTTGTTTTTAACCTGTCTGACATGTTCCCGGTCTAATCGTTTGATGTCAAAATCCAACACCCTATGACCACGATTGTTTTTTGGGGCAATTATTTCGATTGGCATCGCTGTCAAAACGCCGCTCTTTTCATCTTCGAGAATTCCAACGCTAAACTCTCTACCCACTAAATAACTCTCAACTAATGCATCACAATTAAGCACATTGAAAATTTGCTTTATTTTGAAACCAAGCTGTTCTTGATTAAAAACTAGAGAAAAGTCGTCAATTCCAATGCTGTCTCCACCAATAATGGGTTTTACAAAAACTGGGTAGGCCATGTTCGTGGTTTTGCACGTTGGTAAACTGTTTGCTTTTATGACCGCATATTCAGCCGTGACGACACCGGCTTTTTTTACAATTGATTTTGCTAAGCCTTTGTCGTGTTCGCGATTTAACGCCGCGTGATTCGATCCGATGTAAGAAATTTTGTGAAGTTCAAGGAAATCATTCAGCCAAATGTGAGCGCCATTAAATTCAAAATATTTGACACCTGAAAAAACTAAATCTGGCTTTCGCTTTGCTAATTTTTCCAAGCATCGCGGCGTGGTTATTTCTGAGATGCAAACCTTGGAATAAACTTTTGAGAGAATGTTCTGAATTAATTTTGTATTGATTGTGATGGCGACATTCTTTTGGTTTTTTTGGCCGCCCGGGTTTGGCACTGTAAGTATCTCAATTGATTGTTTTTCTCTCGGCTTGGTTTGATTTTGAAAATTCTCAAAATTTACTGTCACAACATTGTCTAAGACATCAAATTTCTTCGTATTGGGATGAATTTGTTTGATCACAATTTTAGGGTTCCTCTCATTATGAAGATGTGGCTAAGGCGTCAAAGGCAGCACACAAAAATTTTTCATTTCATGACTGTCAAAGTGACTCAATATGCATTTTTGTCAGACGCTTGTGCTCTTGTGTTTGGCACTCGACCGCCCGGCTTCTGCCAAAGCATCATTCAGATTTGAATATTTATAAGGGCCAACATGATAGGCATCTGTCTGAACGCGCTTAATGCCGCGTTTTTTGAGCTCAGCATCGGTCATTTTCCTGGTGTTTTTAGGCATCGTTGTATCACCCTTCCTTTTTATCATCATGCATCTCAATGTTTAGTGAGGCTTTTACTCGGTTAACTCGCCTAGCAATTCGCATTCGAATTTTTGTTCCGCCGTAAAAGACAGTTCCCAGACGCTATTTTGGTAAATAAAGACAGCGCCTGTTTCGTTGACAAGTCGGGTGCCTTTCGACAGTGCATAAAGGCACTCATTTAAGGAAACATAGTTGTCATTTGGCTTTTTTAGATTGAATTGCTCTGCTTGCGAAGCTGTTGAAAAGATAACCAATAGCATTGTAAAAATAAGACTAAGCTTCATTCTATTTTCCTTTTTTAGAACCAGTTTCGATCCGTATTGGATGTGAGACTGTGCTGGCAGTTGCCAAAACTTTGGGGGTTTCCTTTTTAGGCTTTTTTGTTTCCCGATTGCCTTTACGGCTGTTGCCTTTTGACATTTTATGGTGCTCCAAAAAGTGAATATTGAGACATTGGCGTTTGTTTAAGAAATGCCTTGGCAACATGACCACAACATCAATTGCCGCTGATGTTTGATCAAACACCATCGGAAATTGCGAGCGACAAAAGCGGTTGCTCACAAGAGGCTTGTGGAAATAAATTGTAGCTAGGGCACGATAATTTGCTTAAATCATATTTTCCGTTAAGCATTCGGACGCAGCTTTGCGCAATGATCAACGCTGTATAGCCGCAAATAGAAGCAGAGTTAAAACCTGCCGTACCTGTCTGAGCCTTTTCACGAATCAAAGCAAGTCAATTGTGTCGCGATGATGGGTTTTACCCCATTGCTGAAAGCGCAATGACCGCACAGCCTATCTGGCAAGCTCTTCGATACGCCGGTCGCGCCCGCAGCGGCTGCGGTAAAATTTATATCTGAGGGGGTTTTTCTTGTAATAATCCTGATGTTCTGTGCGGACAGGAAAAAACTCTGTTTCCGGCTCAATCGGCACAATGGATGATGCGGGTGCCAGGCTGGCGGCGATCTCTGCCTGCTCTTGTGTTTTGTAATAAAGCGCGGGTGCGTATGACCGCCCGCGGTCACAAAACTGCCCGTCATTATCTTCATAATCTATCGTCGCATAGACATGTCTGACCAGATCCGCAAAAGAGATCAGCGCGGGGTCATAGATAACCTGCGCCGCCTCACGATGATCGCCCCATTGCCCGGGACGATAGACCGGATCGGGCGTTGTGCCGCCAGTAAAGCCGCTGATGACCTCGGATACACCCGCCAGCTTTTCTGCATCCGCCTCGGTGCACCAGAAACAGCCGCCGGAATAGACGAATGTTTCGGCGCTCGCCTGGCTGGATAAAGCACCGGAAACCAGCCCGGAAATCATTAAGGCAAAACATAGTTTTTTGTTCATCTGAAACCTCCTCTATCAGCAGAAACAGGCAATCATTTTTGGCTTTTTATGCGCCGCCGCAAACATCATCTGCGCCGCCGCCCGATCTGTCACATATCATGCTTCATTGCTTGTCGCATAGGTAATGGGCGTTCTGAACTTTGGGCTGGCAAACCATTGCCAATAGATATGATGAATATCTTTTGTGGTTTTGCCACAGACGCCACCGGCAAAAACACGATCGTTAATTTGAACGATGGGGATAATACCGCCTGCCGATGATGAGATGAAAACTTCATCAGCCTTCAAAAATTCTGCCGTTGAGATGGCGCGGATTTCGGTCTTTAGCTGCAGTTTTTCGGCAATTTCCAGCACGGTTTTCCGGGTAATCCCGGCCAACACACCATGTGTCGATGTGAGCAATGTCTTGCCGGTGATGGCGAATATGTTAAAGCCCGGCCCCTCAGTCACAAAACCGTTCGCGTCCGTTAAAATAGCGGTTTCAACATGTTTCTCTTTGGCCTCGAAAATAGCTTTGGTGAAATCTCCCCAATGATAATTTTTCACCATGGGGTTGATACTGCTATCGGCGATGCGGGTGACGCCCTCGGCGATGATGGCGGTCGCACCGCTGGCGACAATCTCTGGCTTGATGACATGCACATAGGGCACACACCACGCATAAAAATGATTGCGGCAATCGCGTGGGTCACGGCTTCCGGCAATTTTCGGTACGCCCCGGCTACACACCATGGCGACATAGCTTTCTCGCATCGCTGACGCCGCCACCATATCGATCAAAGCGTCCTGCACCTGCTGTTTGGTCATGTCGGGATTGAGCTGTAATGCCGCCATCGATGCAAAGAACCGGTCGATATAATCATTCAGTCGGAAAAATGCGCCATCGCGCACCGGCGCAACATCATAGGTGATATCACTATGGGTGAGCCCCCAATCTGTGACCGGAATAGAGGCCTCGGAAATGGGAATGATGGTGCCATTCATCCAGGCCGCACCTGCGGATAATGCCTGTTGCATCTCCAGCTTTTCCTCTCTGCCTTTGATCCCATCACCCCGATCAATCTGTTGCGCCGAAATTTTTGTTCAGGCCAAACAGGCCAGCACAATAGACTAGCAGGCGATATGTGACTTTAGCATCTGCCAAAAACGGTTTTTTGGCTAAAAATTAGAAAATTCCCAGCTGACACCGGGTGCGTTTGTGCCGCTGTCCACAGGCACTGGTGGCGCACTGTTTACGCTGTCATCTGATGCCATGCTTTGTGCCGCGCTTTGTGCCGCGCTTTGGTTGGTGCCGGTTTGCGGCTTTTCCGGTGCTGCCCCGGCTTGCGGCTTTTTCGGTGGTGCTAATGTGTAGCAGACAATCCGCTTGCCATTATTGGTCGTGACGGGAAGCGCCTGTGATCCTTGTCGCGCCGGACGGCATTTGTCCAGCTTTTGCCAGCTATAGCCCTGACTGAGTTGGGCGTCTCTGGTTTCGAAAAACGCAGTCTGGCTGTTTGAGCAGGATGCCAGCACCACACCAAAAGCAAACAGACCCGCAGCTCTGGCACACTGCTTTGTCATCATACGCATAACGAAAAGCCCCCCCCAATAACGAAATGCTAAACCGGCTGATAATTACAACTACCTATCACAAAGCCAAGCCTGATGCCAAGCCTGATGCCCAGCCTGATGCCGAGCCTGATGCCGAGCCTGATGGAATCTGCATAAATGCGCTGGCCGGGGAGGCCGGGGCAGGGCAGATTTTCTGTGCAACAGCATCTTGAAAACACCGTCTGCTTCTCCCAAATCTGCAACAGTTTGTTTTTGAGGAGGGGAGCATGTCCGAACACTATCAATTCGCCGCTGATACCGGAAAAATTCTGGATATCGTGATTGATTCACTCTATTCGCAAAAGGAAATCTTTTTGCGTGAGCTTGTCTCAAACGCATCTGATGCGATCAGCAAGCGTCAATTTGAATCATTACAGGGCGAGGCGGCTGGCTCTTTTGACGGGGTGATCTCGATCGCGGTTGATAAAAAAGCGAAAAGCATCACCATCAGCGACAATGGCATCGGGCTTGATGCGGATGATCTGAAAGAAACACTTGGCACCATCGCCAGTTCGGGTACCAAGGCGTTTCTTGAGCAAATGGACAAAGCGGGTGACGCGGCAAAAACGCAAAGCCAGCTTATCGGCCAGTTTGGCGTTGGGTTTTATGCCGCCTTTATGGTGGCCGAGCGGGTTGAGGTCGTGTCCAAAAAAGCAACCGGCGATGATGCGTTTTGTTGGGCCAGCGATGGCAAATCGGGCTTTTCCATCACCCCAACCAGCAAAGCGGAAACCGGCAGCGATATCACCCTGTTTCTCAAATCAGATGCGAAAGAATATCTGGACGAAGCGCGGATCAGCCATCTGATTAAAAAATATTCAGATCATATCTCATTTCCGATTAACTGGCTGAGCAAGGATGCTGACCCAAAACGCCTGAATGCGTCGACCGCGCTGTGGACACAGCCGGCAAAAGATATTTCCAAAGATGATTATCAGGCATTTTATAACGGGGTCAGTGGCAGCTATGATGCGCCGTTCGCCACCTTCCACAACAAAACAGAGGGCGTTGTTGAATTTACCAATTTGCTGTTTATTCCCTCGGTGGCACCATTTGATCTGTATGACCCGGATCGCAAATCGAAATTACAGCTTTATGTGAACCGCGTATTTATCACGGATCAATGCGACGAGTTGGTGCCGAAATGGCTGCGGTTTTTGCGTGGTGTGATTGATACGCCCGATGTAAATCTGAATGTCAGCCGTGAAATGCTGCAACATAGCCCGGTGATCACCAAAATCCGGAAATCAGTTGTCAAACGGGTCTTGGCTGAACTGAAAAAAGCCATCACCAAGCGGCGTGATGATTATCAGATGTTTTGGGATGCCTTTGGCCGTGTGGTGAAAGAAGGCGTGTATGAGGATGCTGATAACCGGGCGAAAATTTTGGAAGTCAGCTTTTTTAAATCGGCACAATCGCAGTCACTGATCACGCTGGATGAATATATCGACGCATTTGCCGAGGGACAGGAAGAGATTTACTATCTGTCAGTCGAAGATCCGGCGCTCGCCAGTGGCAGCCCGCATCTGGAAGGGTTTGACGCCAAGGGCGTTGATGTGTTGATCCTGTCTGATCCGGTTGACGATTTCTGGCTGGCCAACACCGATGACTATAAGGGCAAAAAATTCCGCTCAATCTCACGCGGCGATGTTGATCTCAGCACGATCAAATCGGCCGATGGCAAAGACGCCGAAGATGATGCGGCTGCGGCGGGCGATGATACGGCTGCCGACACCGCCGTTGCCAAAATAAAAGATGTGCTGAATGCGCGTGTTGCCGATGTGAAACCATCGAAAAATCTGGCGAAAAGCGTGGCCCGGTTGATTGCTGATGAAAATGCCATGGATGCGCAGATGGAACGCTATATGCGGATGCATAATGCTGATTTCAAAGGCGCCCCCAAAATCCTTGAAGTGAACGCCAAACACCCGTTAATCGCGGCGTTAAATGAACGTCTCGCGAAAGGTGATTTTGCCGAAGCTGATGATTTTGCTGAATTGATCTATCAGTCGGCATTGATTTCGGATGGCAAACAGGTTGACGATCCGCATGCTTTTGCCGAAAAACTGGCGAAGGTGATGCAACAGGCGCTATAGGCACCGGCAATTTGGCTGGCGATCTGACTGGTTGGTGGGTTTGTGGCTATCTATGGCTTGCCAGAACGGCTATCGTTCTGGCATTTCTAGCGCCTGTCCTTAATCGGGGGCACCCTTGCTGTTTGATTTGATGAAGAGCCGATCTGATGTCGCAATCCCCTACAGAGCATAACACCGCGCACAAGCCCCCGCACAAGCCCGCTCCCAAGCCCCGGCCAAAAACGCGCGATGCGTTCCGCCATTTTGTGTCTTGCGACACAAGATGGCGCGACAATGATCGTTATGGGCATTTAAATAACGCGATTTATTACGAATTATTCGACTCGGCAATTAATCAATTATTGCTGGAAAATGATCTGTTGGATTTTGCTTCAGGCGCGCATGTATTTTTGGTGGCGTCTTCGGGCTGTGATTATTTTAGTGAGCTGGCCTACCCACAGAAGCTAGAGGTTGGTCTGGCGATTACGCGGCTTGGCAACAGTTCGGTCACCTATGATCTGGGGCTGTTTAAACAGGGCGCAGATACAGCCGCCGCCAACGGCTTTTTCGTGCATGTTCATGTGGCCCGCGACGGCTATCGCCCATCGCCGATCACCGATAAAGGCAGGGCGGTGTTTGAAAATTTGCTGGTGGCCAACTCGCTCGCCTGACAGTGTTTATGCGCTGCCCTCAACGATGCGTATTTCACGCACCGCGCCATCGCCAAGTGCGGCCAGTGCAGCGCCATAGCCGTTACTGTCATGTGCCGCGATAGCGGCGTCAACACTCGGAAAAACTGTCAGCACGGTGCGTTCTTTGAGGCCAGCCTCATACGCCATTGTGGCAACGCTGCGTGCCAGATAGACGCCGCCTTGTGCCTCAATTGCCGGGCCGGCAAGCTTGGCATAGGCCTCAACCTTGCGCATGTCTGAAATCGATTTGTAGGTTGTAATCCAATAGCCTTTTGCCATGATGACCTCGCTGCATAGATAGTGATGTTGTGGGGCAGTGATGTTGAGGCGTATCACACGCCGTCGACAATGCGTATTTCGCGCACCGCGCCATCACCAAGCGCGTCCAGCGCGGCGGCATAGCCCGGGCTGTCATGCGTTGCGATCGCTGTTTCGATCGAGTCAAATTCAATCACCACGGTGCGCTCATTGACGCCGGCCTCATAGGTTTTCACCGGCATGCCGCGGACGATGAATTTGCCGCCACCAGCGGTGATAGCCGGCCCGGCCAGCGCCGCATAAGCCGCCAGCTTGTCGGGATCATTGATTTTCTGGTAGGTGCTGATCCAATAGGCTTTGCTCATTCTATATGTTCCTGTCTTGCCCGCCTGTAATTTATCTGACAGAGGGCTGGCGATCAGTCTGGCGGGGTCAAACTGCCCGGTGGGGTGCGCGCTGTTGACGCTATCCGCACCACCCTTTATCGGGATCATAACTGACAAAACTGTGGCAGCCCATCTGGCGAATTTCAATAGCAATATCCGGTTGGTCGGGAAATAACTGCATGCCATGCTGCCGGATCCTGCAGATTGTCATGTCTGTGCGTATCGTCTATACCCATGCGCAGGATGTGACCATATTGCGGTCAGTTATCGGCAATAAATGAAGGAAAACTCAAATGGATATTGCATGGTCTGAATTTACCCCGCTGGCATCATTTGCCGGTGGCGCGATGATTGGCGCTGCGGCGCTGTTATTGATGCTGTTAAATGGCCGCGTCATGGGGATGAGCGGCATTTTGACCGGTCTGATGGTCGGACATGCCGATCGGTTATGGCGGCTTGCTTTTGTCGCTGGCGTTATTATCGGGCCATTTTTATTTATAGCGTTTAGCGGCGCCCAGGTGGATCGCCAGCCTGTGGCATCCGGGCCAATGCTATATATTGCTGCTTTTCTGGTTGGCCTTGGCACGGCAGTCGGGTCTGGCTGCACGTCGGGGCATGGCATTTGCGGCCTGTCACGCTTATCACTACGCTCGGCCGCGGCGGTTATGGCATTTATGGCAAGTGCTGTGATCACCGTCGCCTGTATGCGGTTTTTCGGTTAGGGGGGCGGGTGATGATCGTCATTACTGCAGCGCTTGGCGCCGGTATTGTTTTTGGCGCAGGTCTGGCGTTTGCCGGCATGCTGAGCCCGTCCAAAGTTGTCGGGTTTCTGGACATTTTTGGGGCGTGGGATCCCTCTTTGGGGCTGGTCATGGCTGGCGGTATTCTGGTGAATGCCACCGGTCATTATTTGGTGATGAAACGCAAAAAGCCAGTTTTTGAGGCAAAATTCGATTTGCCATCGTCGCAAATTATCGATCGCCCATTATTGCTGGGAAGCGTGATTTTTGGCATTGGCTGGGGCTTGGCCGGCCTGTGTCCGGGGCCTGTTGTTGCCAGCTTGTTGTTGCAGCCGGTTGATATGCTGCCGTTTTTAGCTGTATTGCTTGCCGGTGGCTTTGCTGGTCGCTGGTTGCGTGCCTGACCATGCAGGACAACCCACCATTGCCCTATATGGAACGTATCCGGAATTACTATCAAATTCTTGGTTACGGGGCGCCCTATGAATGGGCACAGCATGATGATGTGCCGTTTGCATCACCGCAAAAGCCATTATCTGAAATGCGCATCGGCATTGTCACCACGGCGGCACCATTTCAACCCGGCAAAGGCGATCAGGGGCCGCGTGCGCCCTATAATGGCGCGCCAAAATTCTTTCAGGTCTATGCCGATGCGATTGACCCGCTTCCGGATCTTCGTATCGCCCATATCGCCATTGACCGGGCGCATACCACGGCCAGTGATATCGCCAGCTATTTTCCGCTTGCCGCACTGATGAAGCTGGCCGCTGCCGGTTATATCGGGTCGGTGTCGCCACGGTTTTACGGCTTGCCGACGAACCGCTCAAAACGCACAACGCGCGATATTGACAGCAAAGCCCTGTTGGCATTTTGTCAGGAAGATCACGTTGATGCTGTTGTTCTGGTGCCAAACTGTCCGGTCTGTCATCAATCCGTGGCATTGGCGGCACATTGTCTTGAAACCGCCGGTATCGCCACGGTGATTATGGGATGCGCCAAAGATATTATCGAACATATCGGGGTGCCGCGTCTGTTGTTCAATGATCTGCCGCTTGGCAATGCGGCGGGTCTGCCGGATGACCCGGCGGCGCAGGATCTGGTGGCGCAACTGGCGGTTGATATGCTGGTTGAAGCAGCCGCCCCGCGCAGCACCAAACAGTCACCCTTGATATGGTCGGGGGCGGCAGATTGGAAAAAAGATTATTCGAATGCGGCGTTACTCTCAACCGATGAAATCGCCGAACGCCGTGCCGAATTTGACCGCGTCAAAGCGGCGGCGAGCGCGATAAAATCTGCGTCAAAAACATCGAGCAGCAGCTAGCTGGTATCACGATATTATGGCTGGTTCAGCTTGGTAATTTCGGCGGTGAGGGCGGCGGCCATGTCGCTGTCGGCTGGCAGGCTGTCCAGCAATTTTGTCCATGCCGTGCGCGCTTTTGCAGGGGCGCCCGACAATCTGGCCAGATGGCCGGTGAAAAACAGATATTGCGGCGCCTCGGCAGCGTCATCCGTCAGCCTGTCGAGTGCTGTTTGCGCCATGCGCAATTGCTCTGCCGACATTTCGACACCAATGGTTTTTTCGAGCAACTGATAGGTCAGCGCGTGGTCTTGCGGCGCTGATGCGGCCGCCCGCGCCAGCGCGTCAAAGGCAGCTTCGGCATCCCCCAAAACATCATAAGCCCGCGCCAGACGCTGCCAGCCTTCGGTATCATCGGGTGTTGTGCGAAGACGGTCACGCAGCGCCTCGACCATTGACAGGATCATCGCGTCACGGTCTTGCGCTGACATATCGGCGGCGGCGGCAAGACTATCGGCATCGGGGCCATTTTCCGATTCAAGCAGGATATCACCCGCTTCGGCAGCTTGCTGGATATTGCGGCGCACGATCGGCAGCCATGGCGCATCGGGTGTGGAAATCGATAACAGCGTCTGCCAGCGGCTGATGGCATCTGCATAGGCACCATCCTGAAAGGCCGAAAGCCCCCACAAAAACAGCGCCCGCGGGTCGGCCGGATCGGCAGCCAATACGGTGTCGATCAGGGCGCGGGCCGGCACCGTCACCTGTCCATCGGCAGCGCGGCTCAGCGCCTCGGCCAAAAGTGACAACACCGCCGGGTCATCATTGGTCAGCTGCCGCGCGGTGCGCAATGCCCGAATTTCGGTGGCGCTGTCATTCACCGCCGCCGCCGCCTCGGCAAGCGTAAGCCAGCTTTCAACATCATCGGGTGAGGCGACGGTCGCGGCCTGCGCATTGGCCAGATTTTGCGCCAGATCCTGCTTTGTTGCGGTGATCATCTGGGTGCGGCTGGCAATTTCAGCCGTGCGGTTGACCAGCGGGTTATCGGCCAGATCGGGACGGCCCAAAGACGCATAGATAACGGCGGCGCCAACCGGCAGGGCGAGCAGCAGACCGATGGCAAGACGGCCGGATTGGCGTATCCCCGAGCTGGTGTCTCCGTTGTCTGGTGCATCTCCAGTATCTGGTGTTTGCTGGCTCAACGCCAGCAAGCGGCGGTCAATATCGAGGCAGGTGGCGGCATAATCCGTCTCACTGATACGGCCGGATTGATGATCCTGGTCAAGCGCGGTACGGGCCAGCATCAGACGGTCAATCTCGCTGCGTAGCTCAGCATCATCGCTAACCCCGACAAACCCGCGCCGCGTAGCCCGGATATAGGCAAGCATCGTGCCTGCCAATAGCAGGCAAAACCCCCCACCCATGACAAACATAACGATCATCTCACTGTCGACCGGGCTCATCTGGTATCACGCTTGTTAAGGTTTTCATGTTGCCGTTTCAATGCGTCAATGCGGGCGCGGTCAGCGCTGCTGATACTGTTATCGGCACTGATATTGTTATCGGCGCTGTCAATCTGTACGGCACGACGGCGCATGCCAAGAGTAATGGCAATGCCGAGCAGAATAAAGCCAACCGGTGCCAGCCATAACGCCATCGTATCTCTGGCCAATGGCGGGGCGAGCAAAACATAGTCTCCATATTTTGCGCGTAAATCCGACAAAATTGCCGCGTCGGTTTGGCCGGCGACAAGCTGTGTTCGCACCTCACGCCGCAAATCTTTGGCAAGATCGGCGTCACTGTCATCAATGGATTGATTTTGACAGACAAGGCAGCGCAATTGTTTCGACAGATTGCGGGCGCGGCTTTCGAGGGCCGGGTCAGCCAGCATTTCCTCGGCTGTGAGTGCATGGGCGGTGCTTATGGTTGCCGGTGTCAACAGTCCGGAGCCAATGACAAAGCTAATGGCAAAGCCAATGATCACTATAATCTGGGGTAAATGACGGGTCATTGCATTTCGGCCATTTGCGGCAGTAATTGCGTGGTGATGACATCACGGGTGAGTGGCCCGGCATGCCGCCATTGGATACGGCCGGCGGTGTCAATCAGATAGGTTTCCGGCACGCCATACACGCCCCAGGCAATGCCGGCCCGGCCGTCAATATCCATGCCGATAGCGGTAAATGGGTTGCCATATTGCTGCAAAAATTCGGTGGTGTCCGACCGGCGGTCTTTATAGGCGATGCCAATGATGGTGATCTGTTCTGATAACTGTTCCAGAGCTGGCGCTTCGGCGCGGCAAGGTGCGCACCATGAGGCAAAGAAATTCACCAGCAATGGTTGTCCTTGAAAATTGCCCAACGCCAGTTCGGCCTGTCGATCTTGCAGCAACGGTAAAGCCACATCAGGTGCCGCTTTGCCAATCAAAACCGATGGCAGTTGACTGGGGTTACGGTTGCCCGACAAGGTGCTTTGCAAAGCCATCCCGCCAATAATGGCCAGCCCCAAAAAGGCAATAAGCGGGATAAAAAATGACGGTCTAAAGCGGCTCATGCGCGGCCTCTTGCCATAGCTTTGACATCTGCTGTGGTTTTGACATCTGAATTGTTTGGTGCGGATTGCCGCTGCCGTCCAGTCATCGCGACCAGCCCGCCGAGTGCCATCAATGCGGTGCCGCCCCAAATCCAGCTGATAAGTGGTTTGTAATAGAGCCTGAGGCTGTAGCCGATGCGGTCATCACCATCACCTAAAACAGCGTAATCATCCCCGCCCGGTCGCGGCCGAATGGCGGCCTCGGTGGTCGTTTGCCGTTCGGCTGTATATACGCGTTTTTCCGGCATCAGCCGCGCAATGAACCGGCCTGATGCGGCATCACGATATTCAAGTTCGGCTGTTAATGCCTGAAAATTCGGCCCCTGACGTTCAAACACCCGCAGCAGCGTGACCTCACGTCCGGCAATCTCAATCACATCGCCCGGTTTGGCGCGTACCACCTGCTCACTTCGGAACAAACCATCACCGGTAGCGCCCAGTAAAAATACAACAATGCCAAAATGTGCAATCCACATGCCCAGCACATCTCTTGGCAGGCGTTGCCAGCGGGCGGCAAGGCTAAATTGCGGTGATGGCCTGAGCTGTGCCCAGATATCGGCGCCGATGCCGGCCGCCAGCCAGCCAATCAACATCACCGCCGCCAGCGCCCCAATAGCCATGTCATTGACCAGTGCGATGCCAACAATGCCGCTGATGGCGGCGGCAACGGCGGCGGCCAGAATTGTTGTTTTTATCCGTGGTGTCGCCCCGCGTCGCCACGCCATGACCGGCCCCAATACCATAATCACCGTCAACACACCCATCACCGGGTTGAAGGTGGCATCAAAATAAGGCGGGCCAACGGTGATACGTGCGCCGGTGATCATTTCCAGACCGAGCGGGTAAAATGTGCCAAGCAAAACAATCGCCGTGGCCACCACCAAAAGCATGTTATTTGCGATCAGCGCGCCTTCACGGCTTTTCAGGTTGAAATCGGCAATGGTCATAAGCCGCGGGCCGCGCCAGGCATAGAGCAATAACGGCACGCCAACAGCGACCAGCAAAATGCCCAAAATAAACACCCCGCGCGCCGGGTCGGATGCAAAACTATGCACCGATGTCAATAACCCTGAGCGCACGATAAAGGTGCCGACCAGTGACAGCGAAAAGGCCAGAATTGCCAACAGCACTGTCCAGCTTTTTAACTGTCCCCGCTTTTCCACAACAATGGCAGAATGCAGCATCGCGGTGGCTGCCAGCCATGGCATCAATGAGGCATTTTCGACCGGGTCCCAGAACCACCAGCCACCCCAGCCAAGCTCGTAATAAGCCCACCAGCTGCCAAGCGCGATTCCCAGTGTCAGCGCGCACCATGCCGCCATGATCCAGGGCCGCATCCATTTTGCCCATAACCTGTCGACATCACCGCTGATCAGTCCGGCGACGGCAAAGGCAAAGGCAATGGATAGCCCGACATAGCCGAGATAGAGCATCGGTGGATGGATGGCGAGGCCGGGATCCTGCAAAATTGGGTTCAGGCCTTTGCCGTCCATTGGGGCGTCGGCCAGCCGCGCAAATGGATTGGAGGTGAACAGGCTGAACGCCAGAAAGCCAGAGCTGATCATGCCCTGAACCGCCAAAATACGGGCTTTTAAATGGGTTGGCATGCCGCGGCCGGACAGCGCCAGCACGGCGCCATAAATCATCAAAATTAAAATCCATAAAAGCAGCGAGCCTTCATGATTGCCCCATGTGCCGGAAATTTTATAGATCAGCGGCTTGGCTGAATGCGAATGATTGGCCACCAGCGCGACCGAGAAATCGGAGCGGATAAAAGCCGTCACCAGCGCGCCAAATGCAATCAGGCTGGCAATTGCAGCGCTGAGCGCGGCAGCCGGGCCGATCAGCATCAATTGCATATCCTGACGCGCCGCACCATAAAGTGGCACCGCCGATTGAATCAATGACAGAACAAAGGCCGAGATCAATGCAAAATGGCCAAATTCAGTCAGTCCCATATCCCTATCCTTATCACTATCACTTGCCGGGTTGCCAACCGACATTGGTTTGATTATTTTTGCCGGAACAGTGTAAACAGCTTTTCTTGCCGATGCGGCGCAGCTTACCACAGCTTGACACAAGCCAAAATCTTCCGCGTCAGACAAGCCGTACAAAAGACGATTTGTCGCAGCATATGATCATCTGCCCGGCATCTTGATTACCCGGCATCTTGATTGCACGTGTAAATTCGATAATACTATCGCACTGGGCGAGCTAAAGGCGCATCATGACAGAAAAATTGCCGGTGATTCAAATCCAGGATCTGCACAAAAGTTACGATAGCTTGGACGTTCTTAAAGGTGTTGGTCTACTGGCATATGAAGGCAGTGTTGTCAGCTTGATTGGGGCGTCAGGGTCTGGCAAGTCGACCTTGCTGCGTTGTGCCAATTTGCTGGAAAACAGCCAAAGCGGCGATATCTTGTTTTGTGGCGATGCGGTGCGGTGGACAGGCACAGGCACGTCCCGCCGCCCGGCTGACAAACAGCAAGTGCAACAGATGCGTAGTCAGCTATCGATGGTGTTTCAGCAATTTAACCTGTGGTCGCATATGACAGTTTTGCAAAATGTCACCGAAGCGCCGGTCACGGTGTTGCAGGAAGCGCCGCAGATAGTCGAGGCACGCGCCCGCAGCCTTCTGGAAAAGGTTGGCATTCTGGACAAAGCTGATATGTATCCGGCACAATTATCCGGCGGTCAGCAACAGCGTGCCGGCATCGCTCGGGCATTGGCGATGAATCCAAAAGCCATTTTGCTTGATGAGCCGACATCGGCGCTGGATCCGGAAATGGAACAAGAGGTCGTGCAGGTTATAAAAACCCTTGCAAAAGAGGGGCGAACGATGATTTTAGTTACCCATGATATGAATTTGGCGCATGATGTATCCGACCATGTGGTATTCCTGCATCAAGGTAAAATTCTTGAAGAGGGAACACCGCAGACAATGTTCAAAACACCGAAATCAGATCGATTACAACAGTTTTTGCGTTCGACGAAGATCGCTCATGTATAACCGAAGGGAGATAAACATGAAAAAATTAATAATGACTGCTGTTCTGGCCGTATTTACCGCGACTGGCGCATTCGCCGAAACGGTTCGTCTCGGCACCGAAGGCGCTTATGAGCCATGGAACTTTGTCAATGACGCTGGCGATCTGGATGGCTTTGAAATCGAGCTTGGCAATGAGTTGTGCAAGCGCGCCAGCCTGACCTGTGAGTGGGTAAAAAATGACTGGGATTCGATTATTCCAAATTTGAAATCTGGCAATTATGACGCCATTATTGCCGGCATGTCAGTTACCGAAGAGCGTCAAAAAGCGATTGATTTTACTGAAGAATATTATCCTGCTGACCCGTCATCCTATGCCGCATTAGCAGGTGCTGACGCATCCGTATCAAATGGTGTTGTAGCGGCGCAAACAGCCACCATTCATGCCGGATATCTGGCCGGCTCTTCGGCAACATTGGTCGAATTTGCAAGTGCCGAAGAAACCATTGCCGCGGTTCGCAATGGCGAGGCAGATGCGGTGCTGGCCGATAGCGGCTATCTCGCGCCGATTGTTGCTGAATCGAACGGTGCGCTGATATTTGTCGGCGATCAGATCCAGATCGGTGGCGGTGTAGCTTTGGGCATGCGCAAATCCGATGGCGCGCTCCGTGCGAAGCTGAATGCGGCAATTGAGTCAGTGAAATCTGACGGCTCGCTAAACAAGATGATTGCCAAATGGTTTGGTGCTGACGCACCACAATTCTAGGCAGATTGTCACTGGTATTGGCCGGCTGATCCACCGGGTCGGCCGGCCGTACCGGCATCTAACTGATGTTTTCATTTTGCGCTGATCCCACCACAATTGATGGTTTGCTATGGCTGTCTTGCTATCTGACAACCGGCAAGCATATGGCATTTTATCTGTCATTTTTAGTGGTTTTGTTGCTTTTGGCGCTGGCGGCACCGGCGGCGTTATTGTTTGGCTTTGCCGGAGCGCTGGCATGCCGATCCAGCTTGCCGCCAGTGCGCATGTTTGGACATGGCTATATCACCATGGTGCGCGGTATCCCTGATATTGCGTTTTTTCTATTTGTGCCGGTGGCGCTTGATCAGGCATTTGAATTTTTACGTCACAAAACATTGTGCAGTGAGATCACCGAGCCAGTGTGGCGCGGCAATGAATTTTTAGTATGCGATGCGGCAAAGCTGCCGCTTGGCACATCACCGCAATGGGTGCATGAAATCTATGGGTTTTTGCTGGCGTTGCTTGCGTTTGCGCTGGTGTTCGGGGCATTTGCCGGCAACACCTTGCGTGGCGCGATGCGGGCGGTTCCCGATGCCCAGCTTCAGGCTGCGGCTGCCTTTGGTATGACACGGCGACAAATCTTCTGGCGTGTTCTGCTGCCGCAAATGTGGGTCTATGCTTTGCCTGGGTTATCTAACCTATGGATGATATTGGTCAAGGCCACACCGCTGCTATTTCTGTTGGGGGTGGAAGATGTGGTGTACTGGGCGCGTGAACTGGGCGCCAGTAAGACATCAGCGCACAGCTATCCGCATGGCGACTGGCGGCTCTGGTATTTTCTGGCCTTATTGGTGTTTTATTTGGCGCTGACCTGGCTCAGCGAGCGGATTTTCGCAAAATTAATGCGCCGTTTCTCGCGTGGTCAGGGAAGCATTGGCAGCGCCGAGGCCACATCGTGACCGGCTGTCTTGTCACGATTCAGGATTATGGGCTTCGTGCGCTTGGCATTGGCGAGCGACTGCTGCCAAAAAGCGATATCACATTATGTGAGCAATTCGTGCTGATTGGCAGCGGCCTTTTGTGGAATATTTATTTTGGCTTTGTCGCGATGTTGCTGGGGTTTTGGCTTGCCACCGCATTGGCGCTTGGCAAACATAGCCGGTCTTCGTGGCTGCGGCTGCCGTCACATTATTTTGTGTTTTTATTCCGCGGCTCACCATTATTCATCCAGTTTTTTCTGGCCTATGAAGCCTTTGTACTGTTACCGAAAATAGGTTTTGAATTTGAAATTTTTGGCACTATCTTTGCGGCTGAGACACGCTGGCTGACGCGGGCATGGCTTGGTGCCTTGCTGGTATTATTTTTCAACACCGCGGCCTATTCGGCGGAAATTTTCTATGGTGCGCTCAAATCGATTCCGCTTGGTGAGATCGAGGCGGCTGATAGTTTTGGCATGAGCAGCGGCAAAAAATTTACCCGGATTATCTGGCCAACAATGCTGCGTTTGGCCTGGCCATCCTATACCAATGAAGCGATTTTTCTGTTTCATGCCACGGCGCTTGTGTTCTTTTCCTCGTTTCCGGCCTGGCGGCAAAAAGGCGATGCGCTGTATTATGCAAGCTATCTGGCTGACAAAACATTTAACCCGTTCATTCCCTATCCGATTTTAGCCGGCTATTTCATTCTGGTGACGGTGCTGATTGTCTGGGCATTTGGGCGGGTCAATCGGCGGCTCAACCGGCATCTGCCGGACGGGCAGCTGCCGAAACGAGCAAAATTTCAATTTATCAGATAGCTTTTTGCGGGGTGGCCTAACGCGATGACGCCGCTTTGGTCAGCGCTTGCACGGCGCGAACCCCGCTGGCAAACGCATGTTCGACCCGTGCACCCCCCAACCAGTCACCGGCAATCGCCAGATTGTCCTGGCAAATCAGCGCATCGGGCGCGGCCGCAGTGGTCACTTTCGCATATAGCCAGCGATGCGCCTGCGCATGCAAAACATCACCAACCGAACAGCCGCTTGCCAGCTGATATTTGTCAATAAGCTGCGCGATGCTGGTGTCGTCCGCATCGTTGATATGCGCGGCGCTCCATTCGGCGCTGGCCTGAATGGTCAGGGCTGGCCGCATTGATACGGCATGCGGCCGTGCGGTTTCCCGCATCGCCCAGCCAATATCATGCTGCGGCGCGTGTAGCGGGGTTGCCGGCAGGTGGCTGTCATCGGCAAGCCCAAGCATAATGGTCACACAAGGAGCATAGGCCGCACTGGCAGCGGTTGCCGCAAGTGCGGGAAAATCACTGGCCAGCAATGTTGCGGTTTGTGGCGCCGGCGCGGTGCAGATCACCTGACCGGCACGCAGCGCCTCGCCCTCTGTATCAATGCACGCAATATGATCCGCTTGGCGGCTGATACGCGCAATGCGGCGGTTTTGCTGAATCGGCAGGCCGTCTGCTAAAAAACCGGGAATGGCGCGCATCATGGGGGCGCCGATAACGACGTTTTTGGCCGGATCAAGCTGCCAGTTACCCGCCATTCCGGCCGATGTTGCGGCGGCTAACGCCTCGGTAAATTCATCGGTTCTGGCGGTGATATATTGGGCACCATGATTGAACATAAAACCATCACTGCGCCGCGTTGATACGCGGCCACCAACGCGGCGTCCTTTGTCAATCAGCATCACTGAATAGCCGGCGCGTTGCGCCATCCGGCCAGCGGCAAGCCCGGCGATACCGGCGCCGATGATCAACAAATCATAGTCTGGCGGTATTGTTGCTGTGTTCGTCGCGGCGCTCATACCCTTTACCTTTTCACAAATACCGGTGTCTTTCCTATACGCTATCGCGATCAATTCATAGATGCTAAAGCTGTGAGGCTGGCGGTGCTGGCAAGGCTGGTGATAGAAGATGAATGCAAGCTGATGGATTATCTGATGCAGGATCAACAAGAAAAAGCGGGGTTTGCAGCAGGGTTTGCTGCGGGGTTTTCTGGGTTTGTCGGCATTGATTGGTCGGGAGCAAAA
>ERZ802822.968-NODE-968-length-19034-cov-31.916970_pt1 | contig 19034 bp, 17 predicted proteins | sample MGYA00345649_ERZ802822 | MGnify/ENA primary metagenome ERZ802822 (study PRJEB30503, sample SAMEA104212359) | marine metagenome | biome: Westerlies Biome; feature: [SRF] surface water layer (ENVO:00010504) within the epipelagic zone...; material: water...
ACCATTCCTATAAATTAAAGGCAGATTATATTGTGATCGAACACGGCACATTGCCGAATGACGAGCTTTACTATGAGATGGTGGCCAACGCGGCAAACCATGGAGTAGTGGATATTCCGGCGTTGATCGCAGGTGAGGCGCAACCGAGCATGTCTAATGATGGAGGTCATAACCTATTCAGGGTTGGGGATGCGGTGGCGAGCCGAAATATCCATGCTAGTATTTTGGACGCTAGACGTCTTTGCCAAACCTTTTAAGCTTCATGGCCTAGCAGCTCAGATTTTTCTCTTGGGCTAAAGCGGGCATTCTTTCAAATTGCAGAGAATTTCAGCTTAGAGCCCACTTTATCGAATGCTGCGCAGCGAAGGTCAGCTTTGCAGAAGCTTCGAAACCGCATCAAGCAGAGACGACAAAACCGGCCTTTGAGCGGCACTGTGGCGACAGTCCGCTATCAACCCCGTGTTCATTTGCGGCAATCGGAGGTGGGACTTGTCGCCCAAAAACTGCGCTTTCTGGCAGCGACGGAAGATCTACCCCTGGAGACCCCCCAAAAAGCCCTTGCCGAAACCGGTTTCGGAACTCAAAGTGAGTCGCAGGGAGAATATCATGGGACACGCACCTACAATTTTGTCAGAAGGTCCAAGCCGCGTCCGCGTCACGATTAATGAGGTTGCGGAAGCTCTGCATTTGACCAAATCGACGGTGTCGCGTGCCCTCAACGGATATCCAGACATTTCGGAAGCGACCCAACTTCGTGTAAAGCGGATGGCGGAGCGAATGAACTATCAGCCGCTCAGCCATGCTCAGGCGATCAAGACGGGGCGAACCCGATCACTTGGATTTGTGTTGCAGCTTGCCGATCATGACGCCCAGCGCCCTTTCCTAGCCGAATTCCTTGCTGGACTATCAGCGGGATCAACCGCGCAGGGCTATACTTTGACAGTAGCGTCCGCAGACAGTGAGACACACTTGATCGAAACATTCCGCACACTTTTACGGGAACGCAAGGCGGATGGTTTCATCCTGCCGCGAGCTATGGTTTCCGATCCACGCGTTGAGTTGTTGCGCAGCGCAAAGGTGCCGTTTGTCTTATTTGGTCGACAGGCCGACCCCGAGGGGTGCTGCTGGTTCGACATACGCGGCGAAGATGCAATGCAAGAGGCCGTGATGCATTTGTCCGAGCTTGGACACAGACGGATCGGGTTCATCAACGGCGGCACTATCTATTCATACGCGAAATTGAGAGGCGAGGGTTTCCGGGCGGGCATGGCGCAGGCCGGTATGGCTGTTGATCCAGATCTGATTTGCGAAAATTCGGTCACTTTGGACGACGGTCGTGAAGCCGCGGCTTTGCTACTTAAGTTGGCGCATCCACCAACGGCGATCGTTTGTGCGGTCGATCAGGTGGCTTTGGGCGTTTACTTGGCCGCGGCTGACCTTGGCATCACAATCGGGCGCGAGCTGTCAGTTGTCGGATATGACGGCATCCAAGAAGGCGCGCACGCCCAGCCCCCACTTACCACATTTGCTGTCGACAATCGGGCCGCTGGGGTCGAATTAGCGACCCTGCTGGTCAAATGTATTGGGGGCGAGCCGTCAGAGAACCTACGCAAGACTGCGAATGCGGCCTTCGTCAGGCGCGGGTCAACGGGACCTTGCATCAATCTTTAAAATTTGAACCACCAAAATCTCAAGGGAGGAGACACTATGACCATCAAAAGAAACTCACTATTGCGCTCAGGGGCGGCCATGGCGATTGCCTTGTCCGCGACAGGGCTTGCGGCCGATGAACTACGGTTCTGGACTACCGAGGAGCAGCCCGAACGTCTTGCCCGTCAAGAAGCCATGGCGGCTGATTTCGCCGCCGCTTCCGGTCACACTGTCGAGGTCATTCCGGTGACCGAAAATGACCTTGGCACACGCGCAACGGCGGCCTTTGCCGCGGGCGATTTGCCAGACGTGATCTATCATCCGCTTCAGTATGCTGCCCCATGGGCCGAAGCAGGAATTCTGGACACGGATGCTGCAACAGATGCCATCGAAGCTTTAGGCGGCGATACATTTGCCCAGGGCGCATTGAGCATGGTTGCGGTAGACGGCGGTTATGCCTCCGTGCCAGTGGACGGATGGACGCAGATGCTCGTCTATCGCGCTGATTTGTTTGCGGAAAAGGGCCTTGAACCACCAAATTCTTACGCCAACGTTCTGGCGGCTGTCGATGCGCTGCACAATCCACCAGAGATGTACGGCTTCGTCGCTGCCACCAAGATTGACGAGAACTTCATGTCTCAGGTTCTTGAGCATGTGTTCCTTGCCAATGGTGTGTCTCCAGTCGACAGTGGTGGGGTTCGGGCACTGGACGAAGCGGCTACAATCGAGGTGTTGGAGTTCTACAAGGCCATCGCCGAAGCCTCGCCTCCTGGTGATCTGTATTGGGATCAGTCCCGGACCCTCTACTTTTCGGGCAATGCGGCAATGATCATTTGGTCACCGTTTATCCTGGACGAACTTGCGGGTCTTCGTGACAGCGCTCCGCCCACGATCAACGACGACCCAACCTCTTCCGAGCTGGCGGCAGCCACCGGAATCGTGACCAACTTTGCTGGTCCATCCAATCCCGATGGTGCCGCATGGGGCGATGTGCGCTACTTCGGTATCACATCTGACGCGTCCACAGATGCAGCGATGGAGTTCGTTCAGTACTCTATGTCCGACGGCTATGGCGCAACGCTGGCAATTGCCCCCGAAGGCAAGTTTCCGGTCCGTCGCGGCACAGCGGACAACCCGACCGAGTACGCAGACCTTTGGGCGACGCTGGACGTTGGCGTCGACCGTAAGGCACCGTTGGGCGACCTTTACGAGGCGTCAATGATCGAGGAAATCGTTGGAGGTTTGGATGTCGCGCAGCGCTGGGGCGTTGCTGAAGGCCAGCTTTCTGCAGCCTCTGCCATCATCAATAGCCAAGTTATCAACCGTTTCGTACGCGAGTACATCGACGGCGAGCGTGACGCAGCAGCAACCGTTTCTGAACTGAACGCTGCCATCGCGGCTGTTCAGTAAGAGCGATACCGGGCACCCCGCTAGCGGGGTGCCCGAACCCAACCATAGCATTCCCAAAAGGAATTCAGATGGCAGATCTCGGCCCCCCCATTGGCACCGGATCACTCGGCAAACGAGAAGCGCGTTTGGCGTGGGGGTTGTTGTTCCCAACGATCACAGCTGTATCGCTGGTCGTTGTGTTACCGCTGCTCGCAATCTTCTGGATTTCCTTCAAACCCGTCGAGCTCGCAGATCTGCGCCCGCCTGAAGTTGTGCTGCGCGAAGACATCCGTGGCAATTATGACGCTGTGGGCGATGAAGCAACGGTCCGTTACCGGCTGCGTAATTCATCCCAGGACCATCCGATAACAGGCGTGACCTTTTTGGACACCCTGCCGCTAGGACTTGTTGTACAAGAGCTAGACCCTCGCTGCGTCCTGGACAGGCGCGACCTGTCTTGTGACCTGGGCGACTGGGAACCGGGCGCCCGGGTCACCCTGACAATCCCCGTCACGGTCGAACAAGCCTATCTGGAGAACGAATTGCGCCCGCAAGACAGCCCTGCTGTAACGACCGGTGTGTCATCAAACATCCTGATCAACAGCACATTTACGCTTGAGAACTTCAAACGGGTCTTCAACGGCGGTGAGTTTTTTGAGGTACTTTGGGTGACACTTTTTTATACCGTCTTTGGCACCGTCGGCGCGCTTCTTGTTGGTCTATTCGCGGCGCTTCTGCTGAACAAATCTTTCCGTGGCCAAGGTATTCTGAGAGGCCTCTTTCTGTTTCCCTATGTGGCCCCGATTATCGCCGTGGCTTTTGCCTGGCTCATTCTGTTTGACCCGTTTTCGGGTTCGGCCAACGCATTGCTAATCCAGATGGGTTTGACCTCTCAGGCGATCAACTTCTTCGGCGATCGACCCTTGGCCCTGATCATGGTCACCGTCTTTGAAATCTGGCGCTATTTCCCACTTTCATTCTTGTTCATCCTTGCGCGGATGCAAAGCATCGACAGTGATATGTATGAGGCCGCCGACATGGACGGAGCCTCGCCATTCCAGCAGTTCTGGTCTCTCAGTGTTCCACAACTTCTGGGCATCCTTAGCGTGCTGTTCTTGCTTCGCTTCATCTGGACCTTCAACAAATTCGACGACATTTTCTTGCTGACCGGAGGCAACGCGGGCACTCGCACGTTAACGGTGAACGTGTATGAACAGGCTTTCGCGATCTCCAACATTGGCGCGGGCGCCGCGGTGGCAGTCGTAATCTTTGGCTGCTTGCTTACTTTCTCGGTGTTCTTCCTCAAATACATCTCGCAAGAGGAAGGGCTATAAAGGCGATGCGCTTCAACTTTATCGCCAGCCCACTGCTGGGCGCCCTATGGATGGTTGTTCTGTCTACCACAGTCACTGTCCTGATGAGCTTTGCTTCGGGCGAGCCGTTTCGCCCACACATCGGGCTATCGGTTTTGTGGGGAGGTGTGATCGGCTTCGCGATTGGACACAAATCGGGTAGTTTCATTGGTGAAATCCTCGCAGGAACGACGTTGCTGGCCCTTATCATCTTCGGATATGGGCCTCTAGTGACGGGAGAAAACGTTTCAACATTCTCAACTATATTTGCTGCCGTTCTACTGTCGGTCACCTTTATTTGGTCCGCCCACTACATCCTTGATGACCTCCCGGCGGGTGCCTTGAACCGGCATGAATTCGAAGGCGCAGTGATACGCTTCTTTACCGGCTTTGGCTATATCTTCTTCACGGCCATCGTGCTTATCCCCTTCTATGTCATGGTCATGACGAGTTTCAAAAACCAATCAGAGCTGATGCAGAACCCACTCGATTTCTCGATTGACCTCGGCAAAGGATCAGAACTTTTCCGATCCTATTATGAGCTGTTCAACCAATTCAATTTTGGCAGCTACCTGCTCAATTCATTCTTCATCTCTGTGATTACGGTCTTAATAACGCTCACCTTCGCAATCCCAGGTGCCTATGCCGTGGCGCGGTTACGGTTCCGTGGGCAAGCCGCGTTCTCGCGCTCGATCCTTTTGATCTATATGGTGCCGATGATCGTTTTAGCGTTACCAATCTATATCGCTTTCTCAGCAACGGGCCTGCGCAACACCTTCATCGGCATAGTGATGATCTATCCTGTGACGACGATCCCCGTCGCGCTCTACATGCTCCAAGGCTATTTCCGTGGCCTACCGTCAGAGGTCGAAGAAGCCGGATTGATGGATGGCCTTAGCCGCCTCGCCGTGATCTGGAAGATCACCCTGCCGCTGTCTTTGCCAGCGATGGCGTCGGTGTCTCTCTATGTGTTCATGATCGCTTGGAATGAATTCCTACTAGCCTTCATGTTGCTGGATGACCCGTCAAAATTCACACTAACAAGGGGCATCGCTTCGCTTAATTCATCTGAAATTCCACGCCAGCATCTTATGGCTGGTTCCGTGATTGCTACGGTGCCAATCATGGCACTCTTCTTAGGCCTGGAACGCTTTATAACGAAAGGGCTGACCGCTGGGTCAGTGAAAGGATAGTATGACTTTAGACGAACAAGCCCGCGACGTTCTGCGCAAGAATGACAAGGGGGGCTATACTCTCCCGACCCATGGGCTTTATCCCTACCAGTGGAACTGGGACAGCGCCTTTGCCGCCTGGGGGTTTACGACGTTTGACCCTGATCGTGGGTGGACCGAATTGGAAACCCTGATGTCAGGCCAATGGGAAGATGGAATGCTTCCGCACATTCTGTTTCACCGCGTTGACCCCGGTTACTTCCCCGGTCCAGACGTTTGGCAAGGGCGTGGCCCAATTCCGTCATCTGGCATCAGCCAACCACCTGTTGCGGCGACCTTCATGGCTAAGATGCTGGCCATGGACCCCAGCGGCGAACCTCGCGCTCGCGCGATTTGGCCTAAGCTCAATGCTTGGCACCGCTGGTTCATGGATTGGCGCCTAGATCGGGGTGCGGTCTGCGTCACCCATCCTTGGGAGGCCGGGCGCGACAACGCCCCTGATTGGGATGGTGCAATGAAAGCGATCAATGCCGATGACGTGGGCGACTACACACGCAGGGACACCAGCCATGTCGACCCCGCGATGCGCCCCACCAAATACGACTATGACCGCTATCTCAAACTAGTACAGCTTGGAGTATCGGTTAACTGGGACCAAAGCAAACTCCGTGATATCAACCCCTTCCGAGTTGCCGACCCCACGATGACCTTTACCTTATTACGTGCACAACGGGACATGGCCGCGATGGGCCGCCGTTTTGGTGAAGGCGTATCAGAAATCGAAGGCTGGATTGAGATCCTTGAAGCTGGTGCAGAGACCCTATGGAACCCAGAAATTGCAGGATATGACAGCCGCGACGTACACGCAGGCACATTCAACGGTGTCCTCTCGAATGCCTCCGCATTGTGTTGGTATGCGGGCCTCAATGATGACCGCGCTTTGCCGGCAATTGCCGGCATGTTGAACGCCACCCGCTATGGACTTGCGAGCTATGACCCTGAGGGCGAAGAGTTTGAACCACTGCGTTACTGGCGCGGACCGACATGGCCGATCATGAGCTATCTCGTTGGGTCCGGCATGGAGGAACAAGGCGTCACCGATTTGGGCACGCGTATCCGCGATGACACTGCACGCTTGATGGAGCTTAACGGTTTCGCCGAATACTACAGCCCTCTTGATGGCACACCTGCAGGCGGAGAGACATTCACCTGGACCGCGGCCGTCTGGCTTGGATGGGCCGGGGACAATCGAGAAAACCAACTAGGAGACGCCGGATGTCGTCAATCAAACTAAATGCAGTCGAGAAATGGTTCGGCGCAACGCAGGTCATAAAGGGCGTAGATCTTGAGATTGAAGATGGAGAATTCGTCATTTTCGTTGGTCCGTCCGGCTGTGGAAAATCTACGCTCCTGCGGATAATCGCCGGGCTTGAGGAAGCGTCGCGTGGGCAAATCATAATTGGGGACCGTGACGCCACAGCAGAGCCGCCTAGCAAGCGGGGGCTCGCAATGGTGTTCCAATCCTATGCGCTCTACCCGCACATGTCGGTGCGGGATAACGTCGGCTTTCCTTTGAAATCCGCAGGGCTGCCAAAGGCCGAAGTCGATGCCAAGGTCAACGAAGCCGCCCATGTCTTGAAGCTTAACGATTACCTGGACCGTCGTCCCAAAGACCTTTCCGGCGGGCAACGTCAGCGCGTCGCCATCGGCCGCTCAATCGTCCGTGATCCAACTGCGTTTCTGTTCGATGAGCCGTTGTCGAACCTTGATGCTGCCCTGCGGATCGAAATGCGCTACGAAATCGCTAAGCTGCACCAAACTCTGCAATCAACGATGATCTACGTGACGCATGATCAGGTCGAAGCAATGACTCTGGCCGACCGAATTGTTGTTCTTGATTTTGGCAAGATTGCTCAAGTGGGTAGCCCCCGCGAGCTTTATGAACGCCCCGCCAACTTGTTCGTCGCTCAATTTATTGGCTCACCTCGGATGAACGTCTTCCCAAGTACGTCAGTGAAAGGGATAACGCTGCCTGAAAATGCGACAAAGGTTGGCGTGCGCCCGGAGCATATCGAATTGGTCAACCCCGGAGCAGGTTTGATCGACGGAACGGTCGATGTGCTGGAATACCTTGGCGCCGACACATTCGTGATCCTCAATTGTGAAGACGCTGGGCAAATCACGGTACGTGTAAATGGAAATTCGACCTTAAGGCCCGGTGACTCAGTTGGTCTGCGCATCTCCAACGATCTGCTTCACGCTTTCAATTCAGACGGGCTGGCCATTAATTAGAATGACCAATGTAATCAGTCCGGTTGTTGAATATTTGACCCCAAAGCGGACCTTAATGATTTCCACCGCAAGTGTAGCCTTGGAAAAGTAGCCATTGGCTAAAAAATCTCTAGTTTCCGGTTTGTCCGCATAGCTTACATTTGTATAACGCGCAGCGAACGGCAGCTCTGCGGACTTTGCCGTAGTTCACTGGGTTTGCACCAGTGTCCGCAGGCTACGCCTTTCTACCCTTTGGTGCGGTGCAAAGAGAACGAAATGCGCTGTGTTTCTTATTATATAAATTCGCCCTTCGCCTTCAAAGAATCACAATTGACTCGCGCACATCGCATCATTTTGAAATGAAGTTCGATCCCGGCGTTCCTTCAATTCTTGCTCACTCTGAGTGCTGAGCTCAAAAATATAAATATATTTAGAGACTTATGAGGTATTCTGTACACTCGTTTTTTCCGACGATTTTGGAGTATTACATCTAGACAAACAAAACATCAGATGTTTAGTATATTCTAATGAATGAATTACTTTATTACGATCTGAAAGATGCAAACGGTGTTGCGCCAGGGCTTGCTATGCAAATATCAAGAGAGCTTGGACGGCGCATTGTCGCCGGCCATTACAAAGAAGATGCGCTGATTGAAGATGAAGGTAAACTCTCTCAGCGTTTTGGTGTTAGCAAATCTGTGATCCGCGAGGGCGTTAAGCTGTTGGTCAGCAAAGGGCTTTTGGAAGTGAAGCGCGGAAACGGCACGCGGGTGCGGCGTCGCGCCAGCTGGGCGCTCTTAGATGATGATGTTTTAGCTTGGCACCTGTCTGTTGATACAAAACCGATGTTTTTGCGCCAATTGCTGGATATACGCCAGATGATGGAACCCAAGGCAGCTGCTTGGGCCGCACTGCACGGGACAGATGCGCAGCATGCAGACATCGAAGCCGCACAAATTCGCATGGAAGAGGAATCTCACTCTATTGAAGATTTTGTGGTAGCCGACGCCCTGTTTCACCGCGCTATTTTGCGGGCCGCCAACAACGAGATCCTTCTGTCGATGGAAGGGGTGATTTTTTCGGCGTTGCTAAGTTCGATCCGCCTGACCAACAGAGACCCACGCGAAAACGTAAGTTCGATTCCGTTCCACCGCAAAGTCTTGGATGCGATCAAAGCGCGGGATCATAAGCAGGCAGAAAAGATGATGAATGACCACCTGAGTGACACTAGCCAGAGGTTGAAAAGCGCCCTTGGAGAGACTCCAGGCGGCGTCATCAGCAATGGGGGGCCACGAACGGACTAACATATTGGTCATGACCTCGACAGTTTCCACCCGTTTGCAGTGGTGCGCAAGTGAGTGGTGGTAGCACGGCACCGGCTTCAATCAACGCCGTACTACCTGATCCAACCCGAAATTTCGGGAAAACCACCAGACGAAAAAGTGCCCTTGCAGGCGCTGAAACATCAGTGAGGAGAATAAGATGTTTTCTACAATAAAGAAAGGTTTACTTGCGACGACCATGATGGTCAGTGCAGGTGTTGCAGCCCAGTCAGTGGCTGCTGCGGACATGGTGGCGCTTCTGTTGCCCGAGAACGTGAACCCACGTTGGGAACAACAAGATGCCGCAGCCTTTGTCCGCACGATGGCTGCGATTGCCCCCGACGTGAAGGTCGAAGTTTTCAACGCTAACAACGACACATCCGTTCAGCAACGGCAGGCAGAACAAGCCTTAACGCAAGGCGCAAAAGTACTGGTTGTGATCCCGATTGATGGCGAAAGCTCGGCGATCATCGCTGACACGGCGGCCGAAGAAGGCGTGCCAACGATTGCCTATGACCGGATGATTAATTCGACAAATACTACATTTTGGGTTCAGGCTGATTTAGAAGGCATGGGTTATGATCAGGCGATGCATGTGATCAACAACACCAAGGATGGTGACACGTTGGTCATGCTTAAGGGGTCTCCAACTGACCCGAACGCGGCTGTGATCCACAATGGTCAGTTGCGTGCGTTAACGCCGCTCTACGAAAGCGGAGCGCGCAAGATGGGCTATGAAAACTGGACCCAAGGATGGGATCCGGCGATTGCACGCCGATCCATGGACCAGGCTTTGACGCAGTTGAGCAATAATGTTCAGGGCGTGGTGTCCTCCAACGATGGTAACGCCGGCGCGGCGATTGCCGCGATGGAAGAACAAGGCATGGCGGGCACGGTTCCTGTCTCCGGTCTGGACTGCACGGTGCAGGCGCAGCAACTGATGTTGCTTGGAAAGCAGACCCAATGTGGCTGGCGTCCGCTTGAAGATATGGCCGCAGCAGCCGCGCAAGTGACCGTACGCTTGGTCAATGGCGAGGACTTCTCGGACCTTGCTCCACAAACCGTTGAAAACGGTGTTGGCGCGACCGTCGCTTATGTTCCCGTTGGGTCATATTCGGCTGTTGGCGTTGACGGTGTAGCTTATGTCATCGCCAACGACGCATCGATCACCAAAGAGATGGTGTGCCAAGGCGAAGCCGCAGAAACGACTTTCTGTCGTTAATCGGAAAAAACATGTCTAAACATGAAAACAAGGTGGGGCCAGTGGCCTCATCCCCTCACCTTCGTGTGAGCGGTATTCACAAACGATTTGGTGGCGTTCATGCCCTGCGCGATGTCGACTTTGAGGTTGCCCGTGGCGAGGTTATGGCGCTGGTCGGCGACAACGGTGCGGGCAAGTCCACCCTGATGAAGGTGCTGGCCGGGGCCCATGCCTCTGACGAAGGCCAATTCTACATCGACGAAGCGCCAGTGGTTGTGAATACCCCTCATGACGCAAGCGATCTTGGCATCCAGATCGTCTATCAAGATCTCGCACTATGCGAGAATTTAGATGTTGCGGCGAACCTTTCTCTTGGTGCCGAACCGGTCAAATCTGGTTGGTCTTTTTTGCCGCGTCTTTTGCGTCCTTTCGACGATCTTGAGATGGAAGTGAAGGCAAAAGAGGCGATTGACCGTCTTCAGGTGCGCACGCTGCAATCAGTACGCGCCAAGGTCGGTGGATTGTCTGGCGGGCAACGTCAGGCAATTGCCATTGCCCGCGCAGTTGGTGCCGATGGATCGGTCGTCATGCTGGATGAACCGACGGCAGCCTTGGGCGTTGCACAAACGCGGCAGGTTCTCGATGTGGTCAAACGGCTGCGCGATACCAACCACGCAGTCGTCTACATCTCTCACAATATGCGCGACATCTTTGAGGTCGCTGACCGTATTTGTGTCCTGCGTCACGGCGGCAATGTCGCAACGTGGCGCAAGGATGATACCACCCCTGACGAAATTGTCATCGCGATGACGCGCGGCCTGGATGACGAGGCCGGCAATGCAGCCTGAACACAAACCTTCTTTCATCGACCTGCTGCGCATAATGCGCGAAACTCGGTTCGGTGCCTTCGTGCCGGTGCTATTGGCACTTGCCGCGATCTGGGCATACTTCGGTCTTGCCGTTCCGCTTTGGGAATACTGGGGTGATCCGACTGCTGAAAATATCCGGTTCATTTTTCTCAGCCCGCGCAACATCTACAACCTTTTCATGCAATCGGCCGTGATTGCGACGCTGGCAGTCGGCATCACCGTTGTTTTGCTGCTTGGTGACATTGACCTGTCAGCTGCGGCAACCGCTGGCGTCTGTGCCGCGCTGCTGGGAGTGTTGGTACTGGCTGGCGTTCCTGGGCCGATTGCCTGCCTAATCGTCATGGGCGTTGGCATCATTATGGGCACAGCGCAGGGTGTTCTGATCGCCTATGTGGGCATTCCGTCCTTCGTTGTGACACTGGCCGGCTTGCTCGGTTTTCAAGGGCTGATGCAGAAAATCCTGCCGACGGGAAACCTGAATGTTGGTGATCCCTTTGTGCGCGGATTTGCGCGGGTTCTTCTGCCTGACGTGTTTGGCTGGGTGCTGGCACTGGCATGTATCGCGGCCTTCGCGTGGCTAAGCCTGCGCAAGCAAGGGCAGCGTAAGGCACGCGGATTGGAGTTGGACAGCAAAGCAGCTGTCTGGGGTCAGATCGCGTTTTTCGGAGCGCTCATGCTGGCGACAGTGGCGACGCTGAACAGCTATCGCTCGGTTCCGCTCCTTATCGTTCTTCTCATGGCGATCACCGCGCTTGTCGGGTGGATCACGACGTCCACGCCATACGGGCGTTCAATTTTCTCGGTCGGCGGCAACCCTGAAAGTGCGCGGCGCGTGGGCATAAACGTCAAACGCATCCGTGTGTCGGCCTTTGCCATTGTCGGGCTTATGGCGGCGATCGGCGGTATCTTTGGTGCGTCGCGGTTTGGCTCCGTCAGCTACACCGCCTTTGCCGGTGGCTCGCTGTTGCTGGAATCCATTGGCGCGGCGGTCATTGGCGGCACTTCATTGTTTGGCGGGCGTGGATCGGTTTGGAACGCGATCCTTGGGGCGCTGGTTATCGGTTCGCTTGGTAACGGGCTGGATCTGTCTGGCGCGAGCGCTGCGGACAAACTGATGTTCTCGGGCGCGATCCTGTTGCTGGCCGTGGCCATTGATGCCGTGTCCCGATCGGGCACAACGGAAAGGTAGGCCACCATGTTGAATGAAACCAACAGAGCCGTTCTGGATGCCATCCTGGATGAGCTCATACCACCGAGCGAAGATGGCAAAATCCCCGGAGCGGGCGCATTGGGTGTGGCGGATTTTCTCCCGACCGCCCAAGCCTATGCGCCCGATCCGGCTGGATCCGTACAGACAATCCTGGACGCGGTCGCGGACGATTTCGTAGCCCTTCCGAGAGATGAAAAGGTCGCGACATTGAAGCGTGTCGAAGCAGCACAGGGTCAAGACTTTGAGACGCTCGTCCGGCTGACATACATGGGCTACTACAGTCGCCCTGACACACGCCCCTATGTTGGTGTAGGCGCGCATCCCATCCACCCACACGGCTACCCCGTTGATCGCGAAAGTGACGCGATGATGGATGAATTGACTGCACCGGTGCGTGCGCGCGGAAAGGCATATCGCGATGCAAAATGAGCCCGTTGACGTTCTGATCATTGGTGCGGGTGCCTCTGGTGCGGCCATCGCATGGTCGCTCTTGGAAACCCGGATGCGCATCTTGTGTCTTGAACAAGGCCCGCGTTTTGACGAAGAGGATTTCCCAAGCCGTGATGGCGACTATGAGCTGGCCCGCTACGGCAAGTTCTCCTGCGATCCCAATGTGCGGGGATTGAAACAGGACTACCCGATCAATGCCGAAGACAGCTGCATCACCCCTGTGAACTTCAACGCAGTCGGTGGTTCTACAATCAACTTTTTGGGCCATTGGCCTCGGATGAAGCCCTCAGATTTCCGCACCCATAGCTTGGATGGTGTTGGGGCGGATTGGCCGGTTGATTATGAAACGCTTGCGCCATTTTACGATATGAACGACCGCAATACAGGTGTGTCGGGTCTGGGGGGCAACCCTGCCTATCCCGACTACAGTCCTGAATTGCCGCCGATCCCAATTGGAAAACTGGGCCAGACGCTCGCTAAAGGGTTCAATGAAAAAGGCTATCACTGGTGGCCGTCTGATGTGTCGATCCTCAGTCAGGATCACGATGGACGTCAGAAATGCGTCAATGCGGGCACCTGCGATCTGGGTTGTGCGGCGGGGGCCAAGGGTGGCACCAATTTCACCTATTGGCCGATTCTGGAAAATGCTGGTGTTGAACTGCGCACGGGGTGCCGCGTCCGCGAAATTCTTGTGGATGAGAGCACAGGCTTTGCGACGGGTGTGTTGTATCACGGGCCAGACGGGCAAGTGCATGAACAACGTGCCGAGCTGGTTGTTGTTGCCTGCAACGGTGTCGGTACGCCGCGCCTGTTGCTCAATTCCAAATCAAAAACCTTCCCTGGGGGGCTGGCCAATCGCAACGGCATGGTCGGCAAGAACCTGATGTTTCACCCGCTAACTGGCGTGGCCGGTGTCTTTGATGAACCGATGTTGGGGCACGAGGGCCCTATGGCCTGCTCGATCCTTTCGCAGGAGTTCTATGAGACCGATCTGAACCGCGGTTTTGTGCGTGGATACGGGTTGCACTCGGGGCGGTCCACGACGCCAATGACCTATGCTTTGGGTGGGTATGGCATCGATAATCCAATCCCGTGGGGTGCCGAACACCGCGAGATCATGGACAATATCTATCCGTATCTGGCGGGTCTCACGATCGTTAGCGAGGACCTACCCGAGCAACACAACTGCGTCACGCTCGATCCTGACCTGACCGACAGTGACGGTATTCCCGCTCCAAAGATTACCTACCGCCTGGGCGGAAACACCCGAAAGATGCTGCGTCATGGAGAAGAACAGGCAAAGGAAATTCTGCTTGCGGCTGGCGCGAAGAAAGTGCTGTCCAAGAATGACGACAAGGTGTGGTGGCGTGCCGGGTGGCACCAGATGGGTACCTGTCGGATGGGCGATGACCCTGAAACCTCGGTGGTGAATGGCTGGGGTCGCAGTCACGACGTGAAGAACCTTTTCATTGTCGATGGCTCCATCTTTCCGACGGCGGGGGCGGTCAACCCGACCTCTACCATTCAGGCGATGGCGCTTTATGTCGGTGACAGGATCAAAACCAATATTGAAACCCTGTTTGACTGAGGCCCACGCGATGAATTTCCCAACTCAAATGTATATCGACGGCACGTTGACAGACGGTTCTGCAAGGCGCGAAGTGGCTAATCCTGCGACAGAAACAGCGGTGGCCGCCGTGGCCGTCGCGGGTATGGGTGATGTGGAACGTGCCTTGCAGGCAGCGAAGGCAGCTTTTCCCATCTGGGCGACGGCGCCAATTGCAGAGCGGCAGGCATGGATGCGCAAGTTGCGTGATGAAGTCGTCGCAAACGAAGACTGGCTGCGAAGTTGCGTCCACCACGAAATGGGCAAGCCTTGGGCGCAGACCGAAGAAGACTGGGACCGGTTGGTTGCCTCGTTGGATTTCTACGCCGAAGAAATTGCAAGGGTGCATGACTATGGCATAGCGGATCGCGCAGGTACTCATACGCACCGCATGGTTTATGAACCGGCCGGGGTGGTAGTCGCGTTTCTTGCATGGAACTTCCCGCTGTTGAATCTTGCCTTTAAAATTGGACCGGCTATGGCGGCAGGTTGCCCAATCATCATTCGACCGTCGGATGCGACACCAATTTCGGCCTATGCTGTCGGGACCTTGTGCGAAAAGATCGGGCTGCCCAAAGGGATTGTGCAAATCCTGGCGACCGATAGTTATGCGGTGGCGGATGCATTGAGTGCGTCAACCATTCCACAAGTAATCACGCTGATCGGCTCAACGAAGACGGGCCAGCATATCATTCGCACGGGCGCGACCTCGATCAAACGATACTCTATGGAACTAGGTGGCAACGCGCCCGTGTTGGTGTTTGAGGATGCTGACCTTGATCTGGCGGCTGACATTGTCACAGGCGTGAAGTTCAGTAATGCAGGGCAGATCTGCGTGTCCCCCAACCGCGTCTTCGTCGTCGAAGCGGTGCGCGATGCCTTTACGGAAAAGGTCATCGACCGGGCAAGAGCCGCAAAGGTCGGGTTTGACAAAACCGTCGACATCACCACTGGCCCCGTTATTGATGCGCGCGCTTGGACGCGGCTGAAAGGTCTGGTTGATGATGCTGTGTCCGAGGGTGCCACGCTTTTGGCGGGCGGCGACAGGCCAGCGGGTTTGAACGCTGGGCATTACTTGGCCCCCACCGTCCTCACTGACGTGACCGAAACAATGGCCGTCTACCGCGAAGAGACCTTTGGACCCATCGTCAGCATCGTACCATTCGATACGAAAACTGACCTTTTGCGCATGGCCAATGATTGCGAAGAGGGCGGCCTAACTGCCTATATCTTCACCCGCAATCTGGCACGTGCCGAACACTACGCAGCACGTCTGCGCTACGGCGAAATTCAAATCAACGGCGTGAAATACGACATTGATCTGCCACACGGCGGGATCGGGCAATCGGGGATCGGGCATGATTGCTCGGCCCTCGCGCTGCACGACTACCTTGTGCAAAAGCGGATCACGCGCGCCCTCGACACCACAACATTCGGAGGGCTGAACCCATGAAAATCACCCGTATTACAAGCCATGTTTTGGGCTATGACCTGCCAGAAACCTTGGGTTATTCGCAGCAGTATTACACAAAACGAACAGCTCATTTGGTCGAAGTTGAAACCGACGAAGGTATCACGGGTTGGGGTGAGTGTTTTGGAGCGGGAAATATCGCGTTGGCCAACAAGGGCATCGTCCAGCAGGTGATCCAGCCTATGGTGCTGGGAATGGACCCGCTGGATCGCGACGTGATCTGGCACAAGGTCTATAACTTAATGCGCGATCACGGCCAGAAGGGGATGCCGCTGCAATCATTGTCCGGCGTCGACATTGCGCTGTGGGACATTGCGGGCAAGGTCGCGGGCTTGCCCTTGTACAAGATGATCGGCGGCGCGCACCGCGACAAGATCGACGTCTACGGGTATGGCATGATGCTGCGCACCGAAAGCGTTGACAGCCTTGTCGCGCGGTTCACCGACGAAGCCGCTGCGATCAAAGGTATGGGCTTTAAGGCCACCAAGATGAAGGTCGGCCTTGGCCTCAGGGACGACATGCGCCTGATCGAGGCGGTCCGACGTGGTGTGGGCGATGACTATCGTTTTATGATCGACGCCAACCACGCCTATACGACCCATGATGCCTTCTATATTGGCCGCGCCATGGAAGAGTTCGACCCCTATTGGTTCGAAGAACCCGTCGCCCCCGAAGACCTCGATGGGTACCGTGAATTGCGCCAAGGGCTGCGGGTCAATATTTCGGGTGGTGAAGCAGAATTCAATCGCTGGGGCTGGCGTGCGCTGCTGGAAAGCCGTGGCCTCGACATCGCTCAGCCAGAGGTTTGCGCGTTGGGTGGGATCAGCGAATATCTACGGGTCCTCGCCCTGTGCCACGCGCATTTCACACCTGTTGTGAACCATGTCTGGGGGTCTGCCGTGGCGGTGGCCACCAACATGCACCTGCTTGCAGCGATGCCGCCATTGCCAGGCGGGTTACATCCGTGGGAGCCGATGCTGGAGTTTGACACAACGCACAATTCATTCCGTGATGATTTGCTAACGACACCTTTGGACATTCAGGGACAGGTTGCCGCGAACAACGGTACCGTGGCCCTACCGATGGGGCCAGGTATCGGTGTGACGCCCGATCGCGACTTTGTCCGCAAATTCAACATCTGCGACTGAGACCTACCAATGTCAAAAGCTTCCTTTGTCGCAGTCGATTGGGGCACAACCAGTTTTCGGCTTTGGGTGATGGATGAAGGTGCCAACATCCTTGCCACGACCTCTGGCCCCTATGGCATGTCTCGTCTGAAGCCTGATGAATATGACCGCGTATTGGAAGACAGTTTGCTAAAACTGAATGTTGCGCAGGATATTCCTGTGATCATCAGCGGTATGGCCGGCGCGGCGCAAGGGTGGTGCGAGGCTCCTTATCTGTTGGCCCCCACACAACTCGATGATCTTGGTCCAGGTGCTGTAAAGGTCACGTGCGCATCCCGGGAGGTCCGCATCTTGCCTGGGGTCAAACAACTCTCCCCGGCCAATGTGATGCGTGGTGAAGAAACGCAGATTGCAGGGCTCTTGGGCCAGCACCCTAACTTCGATGGCATCGCTTGTCTGCCGGGTACTCATACAAAATGGGTCCACATCAAAAATCGTGCCATCGTCGCCTTTGAAACCTGCCTGACAGGCGAGCAATTTGCGTTCTTTTCTGAGACTTCTGTGCTGTCTCATTCCATGGCCGACGGTGGTTGGGATGAAAACGCCTTTGAATCAGCAGTACGATCAGCGATCAAGGATCCGTTGAGCGTGCCGCGCCGCCTGTTTGCGATCCGTGCCGAAATGCTCGTCGCGCAGCAATCCAGCGCTCAGGCGCGGGCGACACTTTCGGGGCTTTTGATCGGACAAGAGCTCATGTCTGTGCTGCAATACTGGCGGGGCCAGGATGTGACGCTCATCGGCGCCACTACACTATGTGATCTTTATTCCAAAGCGCTCGCCCTCGCTGGTGCTGCTGTATCAATCTGTGATGTGACCGCAATGACCCTAGCCGGGCTATCGGCGGCACATCAGCAAGGGCAGCATGCCGATGCATAGAGAAATCATCGCAATTCTGCGGGGCGTACAGCCACACGAAGTTGAGAGCATCGGTGAAGTTCTGATTAAATGCGGCATTTCTACGATCGAAGTGCCGCTGAATTCTCCTGATCCCTTTGAGAGCATCTCCAAATTGGCCAGACGGTTCGGCACGGTTGCGCAAATTGGAGCTGGAACAGTTTTGGATCAGGCAGATGTACGCAGGGTCGCCGATGTTGGTGGCCAGATCATCGTATCGCCTGATACATCGCCGAAGGTCATCCAAGCGACAAAAGACGCCAACCTCGCCTCATACCCCGGCGTGATGACACCTACGGATTGTTTTACAGCCCTTGGCAATGGGGCGGACGGCCTGAAGTTTTTTCCATCGTCCGTTTTTGGCATCAGCGGGTTCAAAGCCATGTCCGCTGTTTTGCCCGCCAACGTCAAAACTTATGCGGTCGGCGGCGCAGGACCAGAGAAATTCGGAGATTGGTTGTCAGCAGGGATCACCGGATTCGGGATTGGCTCCGCTCTATATCGGGCGGGTTTCAGTCCCTCAGATGTTGCGAGCTGTGCGAATGATATCGTTGCGTCCTACGATCTCGCCGTTTCTCAATAAGTAGTCATCCCAATTGAAGTTACTCTCGGTTGGAAAACCTGTGATGCTGTACCAGCACTGTGTAGGATCATTTGCACGAGAGCTGTCATTCATGCAGGCTGCAGCATCGGTCAAAATGGGCTCTCAGCTGCCATTCGCTGCGTGATCATTTTACGACTGCTATGTGGACGAAGTTAACGTTGATCAAAGGCAAGTTGACCGTGAGGGTTTGGCTTAACATAATGTAACAATATCGAATAGTGAGAGGACCTGGTTGTGGAAGTATTGAGGACTCCGGATGAAAGATTTGTGGATCTACCCGGTTACGATTTTGCTGCAAACTATGTTGAAGACCTACCCGACTATGAAGGTCTTAGGGTGCACTATTTGGACCAAGGGGCTAAAGGTGCAAACCGAACGTTTCTTTG
>ERZ802822.969-NODE-969-length-19032-cov-13.720654_pt1 | contig 19032 bp, 16 predicted proteins | sample MGYA00345649_ERZ802822 | MGnify/ENA primary metagenome ERZ802822 (study PRJEB30503, sample SAMEA104212359) | marine metagenome | biome: Westerlies Biome; feature: [SRF] surface water layer (ENVO:00010504) within the epipelagic zone...; material: water...
ATCTGGAAGCGGAAGGCGACGTAGAGCATCACCAGGCCCAGCGCGGTTAGCATGGCGATCCCACCGTCGTCTCTCAGTTCCTCGCCCACTTGGGGTCCGACAAACTCAATCCGGCGCAGCTCGATGCTCATCTCGGTCGCTGCCCGAAGCTTGTCGACCATCAACGCACCCTGCTCATCCGAATACCCGTCGGGCAAGCGCACCAACACATCCCTGTCGGTACCAAAGCTGACCACCACGGCACCCTCATAACCTTCCCGATCCAGCTCCGTGCGAATCGCACCCAGATCAGCGCTATCGCTATAGGCGACCTCGACGAGAGTGCCGCCCGTGAAATCTAAGCCCCAGTTCAATTGCTTTACGGAGAGCGAACCCATTGCCGCCAATAATGCGGCCACGGACATCGCCACGGCCACCCAGCGCCATTTCATGAAGGGTATCGCTTTCATGCCGGCGCTCCTTCCGTGCTGGATCGTTTGTTGCCGATGCCGCCGATCGCCAGTGACTTCACCCGGCGACCGCCGTAGATAAGGTTGACGAGTGCGCGGGTACCCATGATAGAGGAGAACATGGATGTGATGATGCCGACCGAAAGAGTAACTGCGAAGCCTTTAATCGGTCCGGTACCGATGGCATAGAGAATGATGGCCACGATAAGGGTTGTGATATTGGCATCAAGAATCGTCACGATCGCGCGATCAAAGCCCTGTGTGATCGCCGTTTGCGGCGGCGATCCGCTGCGAATCTCCTCGCGAATCCGCGCGAAGATCAACACATTGGCGTCCACCGCCATACCGACGGTCAGCACAATGCCCGCAATGCCCGGCAAGGTGAGCGTGGCGCCCAGCAAGGACATGATGCCGACCAACAAGACTAGGTTGCCCGACAGCGCGATCACTGCGGCGATGCCGAATACGCGGTAGTACAGAATCATGAACACAACCACCAGCGCCAAGCCAACCTGGACCGACTTCATGCCGAGGCGAATATTCTCGGCACCCAATGAGGGGCCTACCGTGCGCTCTTCCACAAAGGTGATGGGTGCGGCGAGCGCACCGGCGCGCAACATGAGCGCCAGCTCGGAAGACTCGGCAGGGTTATCAAGGCCCGTAATCTGGAACTGTGCACCCAGCGCGGACTGAATGACCGGCGCCGTGAGCAGCTTCTTTTCGTCATAGGGAATGCGCACTGCCACCTCATCCCCTGACTCACCCTGCTCATAGCGGGTGCGATATTTTCTCTCAATGAACAAGACGCCCATACGGCGCTTGATGTTCGCGCGCGTAGCCCGCGACATCAGCATGCCGCCCTCACCATCGAGACTGATCGACACATTAGGCTGACCGTTTTGGTCAAATCCGGCCTGCGCATTAGATACGCTCTCGCCGGTGATAATGACGTCACGCTCCAGCCACTCCGTCATGCCGCCGCGATCAGCGCTTCGATACTCAAATCGCTGACGCTCTGAGATCGGTGCGTTCGCTTCGGCGACCAACCGGAATTCCAGATTCGCGACTTTCCCCAAAATACGCTTCGCCTCGGCGGTGTCCTGAATACCGGGCAACTCCACAACAATACGATTGCTACCCTGGCGCTGCACCAAGGGTTCGGACACCCCCAACTCATTCACGCGATTGCGGATGGTAGTCAGGTTCTGGGCCACGGCGTAGTCAACCACCTCCTTGATCGTTTGCTCCGTCACCGCCGCATACAGCGACCAGGTTTCGCCTTCGTCCACACGATCCAGAAAGAGCTCGGGAAAAAGATCCACCACCTCACGGCGCGCCGCTTCACGATCGGCCTCGGTGCGGAATTGCATGGCGACTTTTTGACCATCCAGACTGATTCGACCGCGAATACGTTCCTCGCGTAGTCGCTTCTGGATGCCCGTTTCATATTGATTCAGTTTGCGCTCGGTCGCTGCCGCAACATCGACTTCTAGCTTAAAGTGCACGCCACCGCTCAAATCTAGTCCGAGCTTCATGGGCGAGGCGCCGCCATCCACTAGCCAGTCAGGCGTTGTAGGCGCGAGGTTCAGCGCGACGATAAAGCCGTCGCCCAGCTCTCGCGCCAAAATGGCCTGCGCTCGCAGCTGTTGCTCGCGATCATTGAGACGCAACAGGGCTGATTTACCCTGATTCTGCAGCTCTTCACCGAAAGAGCCGATTCCCGCCTCGGTCAGCGCTGCCTCCGCCCTCGCAAGCACACGCTCGTCGATCTGTTGCGCACTGCTCGCACCGGCAATTTGCAATGCCGGATCAGGGGCATACAGATTGGGTGCGGCGTAATAAAAGCCACACAGCACAACAATGAGGATGAGCAGGTTTTTCCACAGAGGATAGCGGTTTGTCATCGGATCTAATTGATCGCTGGCTCGGCAGCGTCCGCATGATTGAACAGGCGCGGAGTGTAACGACTCAGTGGCGTCAAAACCATGTAACAGTTACCCAAGCCAGACCCGCGCATTGCGGAAGAGTCGCATCCATCCGGAATCAGTTTCCCATTCGGAGGGACACCAGGAGAGTTGCGCGGCACGGAAGACGCGCTCTGGGTGCGGCATCATGATGGTAATCCGCCCGTCCTCATTACAGAGGCCCGTGATGCCATCCGGGGATCCATTGGGGTTGGAGGGATAACTGCCGGTGACCTGCAGATCGTGATCGATAAAGCGCATGGCCACCAAACCCGCGCCTTCCAGTGCGGCCTGCTCCTCGGGGGAGGCAAACTGCGCGCGCCCTTCTCCATGGGCCACCACGATAGGCAGGTGCGAGCCTTCCATACCAGACAGCAGCACTGACGGCGAGGCCTCCACTTTAACCAGCGACAGGCGGGCCTCGTACTGCTCAGAGCGATTACGCGCAAAGCGTGGCCAGTGATCAGTCCCGGGAATAATTTCCTGGAGCGCGGACAGCATCTGACAACCGTTACAGACTCCCAAGGCGAAAGTGTCGGTCCGCGCGAAAAACTGCTCAAACCGGGAGCGGACTGCCTCATTAAATAAAATGCTTTTTGCCCAACCCTCTCCGGCACCCAGCACATCGCCATAGGAGAAGCCGCCGCAAGCCGCCAGTCCATGACAATCAGACAGATCCTGCCGGCCGGCAATGAGATCGCTCATATGCACATCGACCGCCGTAAATCCGGCGCGGTCAAAGGCCGCCGCCATCTCCATCTGGCCGTTGACGCCCTGCTCACGCAGCACCGCAATACGGGGGCGGTGTCCGGTGGCGATAAAAGGCGCAGCAATGTCGGCATTACAGTCGTAGCTGAGTTGGGCGGAGAGACCGGGATCCTGTGCCTGAATGGCTGCAAACTCCTGATCCGCGCAATCGGCGTTGTCGCGGACACGGGCAATGGCATGGCTGGTCTCTGCCCACAGCGACTGCAGCGCTGCTCGCCGGCTGTCGATCAACTCGAACTGCGGGGTATTCACCACAATGCGCCCATCAGCCCGCGGCATCGCAATGCGGGTCACCGCTTCTCCAAGCCCGACCGCCTCGGCACAAGCCAAGACATCGGAGACATGTTCGGTCGCCACCTGCAAGACAGCGCCCGCCTCTTCACTAAAGAGCCTCGCATTGGCCTGATCGGGCGAGATATCGAGATCCACCTGCAGCCCGCAGCGCCCCGCAAATGCCATCTCCAACAGAGTGACCAGCAAGCCACCGTCAGAGCGGTCGTGGTAGGCAAGCACCCAATCGTTGTCCTTGACCTTCTTCATCAGCTCGAAGAACGCGTGAACGTCCTCAGGGACGACGTCGGGAGCCGTGCTGCCCATTTGTTGCCACACCTGCGCGAGCACCGAGCCACCCATTCGGTCCTGCCCGCGGCCCAGATCGACCAGCAATAAGACCGAATCCTCGCGCGGAGATAAGACCGGTGTCAGTACCGCGCGAACGTCGTCACAGGGGGCAAATGCCGACACAATCAGCGAGACGGGCGCAGTCACAGCGCGGTCTTCACCCTCTTCCCGCCACACGGTGCGCATGGACATAGAGTCCTTGCCGACGGGGATCGTAATGCCGAGCGCAGGACAAAAATCGCGGCCCACGGCGGCGACCGTATCGTAGAGGATCGCGTCATCCCCTGCGTAGCCCGCCGCACACATCCAGTTTGCGGACAGCTTAATGTCACTCAGTGATGCAATCGGCGCAGCCAGAATATTGGTGATCGCCTCGGCCACCGCCATGCGGCCCGACGCGGGTCCGTCCAATAGCGCCAGAGGCGTGCGCTCACCCATCGCCATGGCCTCGCCCAGATGCGTGTCGAGCGATACCGTGGTGACGGCACAGTCCGCCACCGGTACCTGCCAGGGGCCCACCATCTGATCCCGGGCCACCATACCCGTGACGCTGCGATCACCAATCGTAATGAGGAAGCTCTTCGACGCCACCGCCGGGAAGGTCAGCACCCGCTCAAGGGATTCCGGCAAGGAGACTGCGCTGGCATCGAAGCCATCACTGAGCGGCGGCCTGCGCGAGGCCCGCCGGTGCATCTTGGGCGGCTTGCCAAACAACACTGACATGGGCAGATCGATCGGGTCATTATTGAACTGGCGGTCCGTCACCGACAGATGATGGGCTTCTGTCGCCTCACCGACGACCGCATAGGGGCAGCGCTCCCGCTCACAGATCGATTCAAATCGCGCCAGCTGATCGGGTTCTACCGCCAGCACATAGCGCTCCTGTGATTCGTTGCACCAAATCTCCAGAGGCGTCATGCCCGGTTCATCGTTCGGCACATCGCGAAGCTCGAAGCGCCCTCCCCGACCCCCGTCCTTCACCAGCTCGGGCAGCGCGTTGCTCAGCCCCCCCGCACCGACGTCATGGATAAAGGCGATGGGATTATCCGTGCCCAGACTCCAGCAGCGATCAATGACCTCCTGACAGCGGCGCTGTATTTCAGGGTTTTGTCGCTGCACCGAGGCAAAGTCGAGATCCTCCGCACTGTCCCCGCTCGCCATCGATGACGCTGCACCGCCGCCCAGACCAATCAGCATCGCAGGGCCACCCAACACCACCAATTTGGCGCCAGCCGAATAGTCGCCTTTGTCGACGTGCTCGGTGCGCACGTTGCCGAACCCACCGGCGATCATGATGGGCTTGTGATATCCCCTGACGCCGTCGGCAGTCTGCGTTTCAAACGTTCGGAAGTAGCCTGCGAGATTGGGCCTGCCGAACTCATTGTTAAAGGCCGCAGCGCCGATCGGCCCCTCGGTCATGATACTTAATGGCGAAACAATTCGGCCGGGGCGGCCATAACCTAGCTCCCACGGTCGCGGTTTGTCTGGCAGCTCCAAATGGGAGACCGAAAAACCCACCAGCCCGACCTTGGGTCGCGAGCCACGTCCCACCGCGCCTTCGTCACGAATCTCGCCTCCAGAGCCGGTACCCGCACCCGCAAAGGGCGAAATCGCTGTGGGGTGATTGTGCGTCTCCACTTTCATCAATAGATGAATCGACTCGTCGTGGAATCGCCAGACTTGATCAGCGACGTCTGGATAGAACCGGCCTGCCCGATGGCCTGCCACGACGGCGGCGTTATCGGAGTAAGCTGACAATACGTTGTCGCCACCGACTTCATGGGTGTGCCGGATCATGGCAAACAGAGAATGATCCTGCTGCGCACCGTCGATCTCCCAGCTGGCGTTAAAAATTTTGTGACGGCAGTGCTCGGAGTTCGCCTGCGCGAACATCATCAATTCGATGTCCCGGGGGTTACGTCCCAACGTCGAGAATGCGTCGACGAGGTAGCTGATCTCGTCTTCCGTCAACGCCAAACCCAATTCAGTGTTAGCCCGCGTCAAGGCCGCAGCGCCTCCGGCCAACAGGTCGACTTCGTCATAGGATCGGGGCGCGGTGCGCTCGAACAGGGGTTGTAAGTCTTCTAATGAACCGACGACAGTCTCGACCATCCGATCATGTATCAAGGCATCCAGCGCGCGGATATCGTCATCTTCCGTGAGGCCGTCAATGCCGAATAGCGTCACCCTCTCGATACGCTCAACGGTGGAGAATCCGCAGTTATGAGCTATATCAGTGGCTTTACTGGACCAGGGAGAAATCGTGCCAAATCTTGGCGCGACAATGCGCTGCCCCGGCCGCTCTTGTGCGGAGGGGTCAACGCCCGTCGCGGTGCCCGGATGAAGCAGCGCCGCCAAACGATCGCCATCAATGGTCTCACCTGGTGCGATGTCTACCGCATAGGCATGCACCACCTCGCGCAGCGAAAGGGCCAGACCTAGTGCAGAAATGTCTGCCGCCAAGAGTTGAAAACGGGCGGCGGACAGCGCGGAAGATCCGGGCAGGACAAGCATCTGGGGTACCTGAGCGAGACAGCACGCAGAGTATACCGTGGAGCTTGGTGCGCAGGTATGCCTGTGAGCCGGAACCAAGATGTTTTCACCTCCTTACTGAGGTCACCGACGCACCTCGAGGCACGCTGTTCCCGGCGTGACCCAGCGCCTACAATCACGGCATGACGCGACTGCTGTTTTATCTTGCCTGTGCCGGCTCATTGAGCCTGTTATCGGCGTGCACCGACTCATCCTCCCTGCCACCGCTGGCTGAGGGCAAGGAGTTAGTGGTGGTGACCCGCAATACCCCGACGACTTACTACTTTCAGGGGGATCGCGCATCGGGGTTCGAATATGGGCTCGTCAGAGCATTCGCTCGCGAGTACGACATGCCAGTGCGTATCAAGGTGGCCTTTAGCCTGCCGGAATTGTTCGACATGCTGGCAAGCGGTGAGGCACATCTGGCAGCGGCGGGCCTCAGCCAAAGCGCCGGACGCGACGCGCGGTTTGTCGCATCTCACCCCTACCTTCATCAGCAACCCCTTGTCGTCTACAAGTCAGGGACCCTCAGACCTCGCTCGCTCAAGACGTTAGTGGGGCGCGACATCGTGGTGATCGCCGGCAGCGTGCATTTAGAGACGCTTTCTGCGCTGCAAAAAGACCTTCCCGAACTGACCTGGCGTGAGATTCACGCTGCCGATTCGCTCGAATTGATGCAGCTGGTGACAGACGAGAAAGCGGATCTGGCGATCGTCGATTCGATTGAATTCAGTATCCAGCAGCAGCTGTTCCCCCGCGTGGTCGCCGCGATGGAAATCGGCGACAGCACGCCCATTGTCTGGTATCTGCCCCGAGGCAAACGCGGTGAGACCTCACTAGAACTGGTGAATGAATTCATTGCCCGCGCCACCGAGCAGGGACAAATCGCGCAGCTGGAGCGGGAACATTTTGGTCGTTGGGAGCACGCTTCCCGTGTTGGCTCGCTCACCTTCCAGCGCAAAATGCGTGAAGATCTCCCCGAGTGGCAGCCGCTGCTTGAGACTGTTGCGGAGGAGTACCAGATGAACTGGCGGCTCTTGGCCGCTATGGCGTACCAAGAGTCACACTGGGACCCCTCTGCTCGCTCGCACACAGGGGTGCGGGGCATGATGATGCTCACGCGTGTGACCGCAAACGAACTAGGGGTGGAGGATCGCACGGACCCGCGCCAGAGCCTGAGGGGCGGCGCGCGGTTTTTCAAAGACTTGTTGAGAAGGCTGCCATCAGATATCGAAGAGCCCGACCGCACCTTCATGGCGCTGGCGGCCTATAACATTGGCATGGGTCATTTGGAGGATGCTCGCATCATGACCCAGCAGCAGGGCGGCGACCCCCACTTGTGGCCCGATGTGCGGGCGCAGCTACCCAAGCTGCAAAATCCGAACTATTTTCCCATGACCAAATTCGGTTTTGCGGAGGGGGAACAAGCGGCGACCTATGTCGACAACATCCGCCACTACGAGGGGTTGCTGTCGTTTCAGAATCTTCCTGAGCGCCGCATCTCGCCGCCGATTCAGGTCGATGCGCTACTACCCGATAACCTCCGGCGCGCCGAGCTCCCCGTCTTATAGCGGTGCCATGTTGATCGCGTGCGTTTGGTTATGCCCGCGCGTCTGATGGCGCCTCAGGTGCCTTTTTCTTGATCGCCCCGGCGCTGCTGAAAAAACTGGCGCAACAGATCCGCACTTTCTGTTTCGTACAAACCCTCTACCCACTCCACACGATGGTTCAGTGCAGGGTTATCAAGTATCGCACCGGTGCTAAGGACGGCCCCGGCTCGGGGCTCCCGAGTGGCAAATACGAGGCGCCCGACTCGAGCGTGAACCAATGCGCCGCAACACATCGTGCAGGGTTCCAGCGTCACATAGAGGGTTGTGCCTGGCAGCCGGTAATTACTGTCCCTGACGCCCGCTTCTCTCAATACCCGGATTTCGGCATGGGCCGTGGCATCGTGAAGTTCTATCTGCGCGTTACCGCCATGGGCGAGCACGACTTCACCGCGCGTCAGTACCGCACCCACCGGCACTTCACCACGATCCGCAGCGCGCCGCGCCTCTTCCAGCGCCAAGGTCATACAACGCTGATCCCATTCACTGAAACTCACAGCGGTGCCTCGCTGTAAAATTGCCAGCACAATAAGGCGAGCGCACTGCGATACGGCGAAAAGGGGCCGCCCTCGTCGATCACCCGTTTCTCATCCGGGCGGTCTTTCCAACCCATGATCCTGCCAAACCCGACCCGCACCGCGAGATCGCCGCTGGGCCATATGTCAGGACGCCCCAGAGCAAACATCATGTACATATGCGCGGACCAACGCCCGAAACCCCGCACCGCGGTTATCGCGGCTTCTACTTCTTCGTCAGCGAGCTCGGGCAAGGTTTCGATCGGCAAGTCACCGGAGATCACGGCCTCTGCCAAAGATTGCAGGTAACTGATTTTCTGGCGCGACAGTCCCGCGGCTCTGAGCTGGTCCGGGGCTGTGGCAAGCAATGTCTCGGGCCCTAGCGCCCCCCCAACTGTCTCGTCAACGCGCTGGGCGATGGTGGCGGCGGCTTTGACTGACAGTTGTTGCCCCATCACGATTCTCGCCAAGGATTCAAAAGAATGTTCTCGTCGCCGCGACGGGGGGTAACCCACCTGGGCGACGGCTCGCGCCACCTCTCGATGATCCTGGGCCAGCGCATCCAGCGCTTTGCGGATCGCGGCGTCCGTAAGTCCGAAACGCCGGCTCACGTGAGGTGGCTGGCGTCAGCCATGAACGGGGTAGCCGAGCAGTCCATGCAGGTAGGCCGCCACACCGTAGATGAGCAGTGTGATAGCAATTGCAGCGAACTCCCGGGGCAGTGACGGCTGGGGCTTGCTCAATCGCGGCTTGCCGTCCTGCTTATTAATAGTCACCACTTCCAGCACGGCCCAGACAAGCAGGCCGCCGAAAAGTAGCAGTGACGCAGAGTCACCATTCACAAGCAGATGCGCCAGCGCCCACAGCTTGACGGCGGTCAGCTGGGGATGCCTGATCACACCTGCGACCCGAGCGCCCACCTGCGACCCAGCAATTAAGTAAAAGCTGAGATACACCAGCACGTTGTTCGCACCCACCCAGGCGGTCTGGCGACCCCACCACTCAGTGGTCGAGGCCTGCTGGTAGCCCAGCGTCATCATCAGAACAGATGCCAAGAGAAGCAGTGCCATCAGCGGTCTGCCGGCATTGCCAAGCCGTGCTCGTACCTTGGGCGCTACGCGCTTAAAAAGATGCGCCGCGCTCCAAAGGAAGACGCCACTCGTCAACCAGATCATGGCCTTGTGTCCCTTCTCGAAAACGAGACGGGTGATTGCATAACAGGCCGCAACTCTGCGCTCACTGCTTAGCTGCTCGCTGGCGCAGCGCTGCCAACCGGGCGCTCATCTGGCTGTAATCCACCGTTTTGGCAAAGGCATTGCCGCGCTCGCCCTCCAGCACCAACGCATTACCGAGGGACTCCTTCACCCCGTCATTCATCAGCGCCTTGAGCGCGAAAACGGCCTTGGGGTCGGCATCAGCGATTTGTGCCGCACTGGCCAGCGCCTCATCCAGCAGGCTGTCGGCGGCACAGACACGATTGACCAGCCCCCAAGCCTCGGCGCGCTCCGCGTCAATGAAGTTGCCGGTCAAACTCATCTCGCGCGCGCGATTAATACCGATGATGCGCGATAACTTCTGTGACAGACCCCAACCGGGCAAAATGCCCACGCGGGCATGGGTGTCAGCGAACCTCGCGTGCTCACTGGCATACAGATAATCACAGGCAAGCGCCAACTCAAATCCCCCCGTCACAGCAGCGCCATTGACGGCACCGATGATGGGTTGGGGACACTGCTCCAGCGCTACCACAATGGGCGACTCGGGCCCGAGGCCCAGTCCACTCGACAGCAGTTCGGGTTCATCCGTTAGTGCCTTGAGGTCCACACCTGCGCAAAAAGCGCGGCCCGAACCCGTCAACACAATGGCTCTCACTCCCTCATCAGCCGAAAGGTCGGCGAAGGTCGTAATGATGGCCTCGGACAATTCTCGATTTAGCGCGTTATGCGCGTCGGGACGATTCAACGTCACGAGTGCGACACCGGCTTCCTGGTGAACTTCGATAACAGACACGGTTTGACCTCGAGGAATAACTGAGGCGCCAACGTATCAAACCGGCAGAGTTGAGAACAGTCCTGTCACTGGAGACTTGAACAGTTCGTCGACTGAATGTCCCTCATACAAGTGAACGCTCATGGGTATGACCGCTGGACCACTGCGGTGCTCGGTGGCAGGACCTCGTGGGTCCAGGCCGCGCTAGCCGGCGGCCTGCTATCTGGTGTTCTCTACCAGGCGGGCTGCATCCGCACCTGGTCGGGGATAGTGTTGGCTTGGGTGGGCAGCAGGTACAGCCGCGCAAAGGTCAGACCGGAGCCCACCAAATAGCCCAGCTTTTTGAGCATCGCCAGAGGACCCCGCTGGCCCTCGAGGGCGTCGCGAGCAACTTGCAGGGCTCGCATCCGCTCAAGACCCGCCCGGAAGCGGGGATCGTCGGTGTTCAGGGTCAGCGGGAACACCTGCCGAGAGATCTCTGTAGTGATGTCAAACACTGTGTAATCAAACTCGGTGACGTCCATACCAAACGCTTCGTAGAGCTTGGGCCGAGAGTGGTCCCTGACATACATGGTCGAATAGACCGCGAGCAGGAAAAAGCGGATCCACAGCTTGTTAAAGCCACTCAGCAATTTCGGATCGGATCGCATGATCAGTGCAAAGGCCTCGCCGTGGGCAAACTCGTCATTACACCACTCCAAAAACCATTTAAAAATCGGATGAAAGCGCTTCTCGGGATGGCGCTCAAGGTGTCGATAGATCGTGATGTAGCGCGCGTAGCCGATCTTTTCTGAGAGATAGGTAGCGTAATAAATATATTTGGGCTTGAAGAAGGTGTACTCCTTCTCACGCTTCAACACCCCGAGGTCAACAGCCACACCGAGCTTGTTCAGCGCTTTATTGATGAAACCGGCGTGTCGAGATTCATCCCTCGCCATATAGCGCATCAGCTTGGAGACGTCGGGGTTGCTAACGTTTTTCTCGATCTCCTGGTAGAGCACACAACCCGAGTACTCCGCGGTGATGGAGGAGACGAGCAGATCGAGAAACTCTTCTTTGAGTTCGGGGTCCGACTCCAAAATGCTGGGGTCGTACTCGTAGTTCTGCTTGAAGTGGCCGCGGTTCGTGTCGAGCTCGAAGTCGCGCATCATCAGATCCCACTCTGCGCGAACGGGCTCGATGTCGATATGCTCCATTGCCGCGTAGTCGGTGCAATAGAATCGGGGCGCCAAAGGCTGTGCCTCCAGCGCCTGCTGTGTGGTCAGATTGACCGCCCCGTCCGATGAGGCCAGTGCTTCACTCATGTTTTCCCCCAACGTGGCCATTTTGGCCACTCTCCGAGCGATCTCGCCCGATGTCCAATTTGCTGTCTATATTTTTTACCACATATCTGTCAATTTTATTTGACTATTGAGCCGGGAGCAAGCAAGGTGAGGTTGGGGGCTCAGCACATATAGATCTTCGGATCGCTTTAGAGGCAAGCTCCCCATGTCACAGCTCAACAGCCCCCAACAGGCGCAGGACCCTGACACCCTCTTTCACCTCGGATACGTCAGTACTGAGGCCGTAAAATTTACTGAAGAGGCATTGATCGCCTTATTAACCGAAGCAAGGAATGCCAACACGGATCGGAATGTGACGGGCTTATTGCTTTATCGGGAAGGTAGCTTTTATCAGGTGCTGGAAGGCAGTGAATCAGCCGTCATGGCGACCTTTCACGACATTGAGGAGGATCCTCGCCACAAGGAAGTGCGTGTCCTATTTGACGGCGAGACTGAGTCAAGAGAATTCGCGGACTGGCAAATGGGATTCCTCAACCTCGACGGGATTGATATGGACACCCTAAGCGGCTTTTCGGATTTCATGACCCGCGATGCGGACCCACGGGAGTTTCTTGAGAGCTTGAGTCGCGGCAAGCGTTTGGCGCTGATGTTCAGGACGCTAGTTTAGTTCGGGAACGGAATTTGGGGCGCCACACCCCAAGGGCGACATTGGCGGTTGCCACCAAACCGATGATTACGAGGGATCCGCGTTCCGCCTCCAGTTTAAGCGCCAACTCACCCACCAGACTGACATCGATCAACGCCGCGCTGGCGAGTTCAGCCTCTCTTTTGATGGGGCTTTGTATCCCAAGCAGACTCCCCTCCAGCATCAACACGGTCGTGACCAACTTCGCCCAGGCCCAAGGCGCGCCGTGATAACCGGGTACCACCGCGAACGAGGCTAGACCGAACAGCAGGGTGACGAGCAGCGAAGGCATCATGACCAGCGTCGCCACACGCTCCATCACCTGCCGCTCCGCCACATAGATCTCCAGCGCCTCCGCGGGCTGCGGTAAGTAATGATGAAATACCCACAGCACGACTACCGAGCCGAGAAAAGTAATGGCAGTCATTGAGTGGCCGAATTTGAGCAGCTTTCTCATGAGATTCCCTGTCACCGCATCATTAGGAGCCGTGCACCAAGAGCGATACTCCACCAGGAGCAGCACCAGGGGGCGTCGAGGCACCCGCCCGGTCATCAATCAAGAATAGATTATGACTGATATCCAGCACGCTGATGCGCAGTTGTGTTACATACTCACTGGCCACTACAGACGATGACCTCTGTCCACTGGGCAGAGGGCCTCGCGCGCAGGCGGCAGGAGCCGGTGAAATCAGCAGGAGCCCATTGAGATGAGTACCCCCTACCCCACCCTACAATATGGCCATAGCGAGGAGATCGGTTTACTCAGGGAGACGGTGCACCAGTTTGCTACCACGGAGATTGCACCGCGGGCCGCCGACATTGACCGCGACAACGATTTTCCCAGAGATCTGTGGACCAAAATGGGCGACCTTGGTCTGCTGGGCATCACCATTCCCGAGCAATACGGCGGTAGCGGTATGGGTTACCTGGCGCATGCGATTGCCATGGAGGAGATCTCCCGCGCCAGCGCCTCAGTCGGTTTGTCTTACGGTGCGCACTCCAATCTCTGTCTGAACCAGATTCGCCTGAATGGCTCCGAGCAGCAGAGGGCGCAATATTTACCGGCTCTGTGCAGTGGGGAACACATCGGCGCACTGGCCATGTCCGAGCCGGGGGCCGGATCTGACGTCGTAGGCATGCGCTTGCGCGCGGAACGTCAGGGAGATGACTTCATCCTCAATGGCAACAAGATGTGGATTACCAACGGGCCTGATGCCGATGTTTATGTGATCTATGCCAAAACCGACCCGGAGGCAGGATCAAAGGGCATCACTGCTTTTATCGTCGAACGCGGTACCAAAGGGTTCTCCCGATCGCCCAAACTGGACAAGCTCGGCATGCGCGGCTCAAACACTTGTGAGTTGGTGTTTGAGGATTGCGTGATTCCCGCCGATCAGGTGTTGGGAGAAGTTGGCAGCGGCGTGCGCGTGCTGATGTCGGGCCTCGACTACGAGCGAGCGGTGCTCTCCGGTGGCCCAGTGGGGATATTGCAGGCCTGTCTCGATGCAGTGCTCCCCTACGTTCACGAGCGCGAGCAATTCGGTCAACCGATTGGAGAATTTCAGCTGGTGCAGGGTAAGCTGGCTGATATGTACGCCCGCTGCTCCGCCAGTCGCGCCTACCTTTATGGGGTCTGCGAGGCGCTGGACCGGGGTGAGCAAAGCCGCAAAGATGCCGCCGCCGTCATTCTCTACACGGCCGAGGCAGCGACCCAGTCGGCGCTCGATGCGATTCAGTTGCTGGGGGGTAACGGATATATCAACGACTACCCCACCGGCAGACTGCTGCGCGACGCCAAGCTCTATGAAATCGGCGCGGGTACCTCAGAAGTTCGCCGCATGCTGGTGGGTCGGGAGCTCTTCGCTGATACCGCTTAGCGGAGATCTTTTTCACCAGTCTTCACAGCACTCTTTACGCCACTAGCGATACCGCCCCTCGAGACACGCCCACCGGTGAGGGTTGCAAAAAAGTCAGTCGGCTTGCTGAGGCAGTGACAGCGTCTCCTGCAAAAGCGGCACGCTCAGCGGCACACCTGATTGCCCACTCAGCGCCAGCGACTGGCGGAGGGAGGATGCAAGGCCGGTGGTCAGCACCCGCTGCTGGTATGGCAGGTGTCGCTCGCCGTTTTTGAGGAGCGCCTCCCAGCTACCAGACGCCTGCAACTGTTCGTGAATCCCGTCCAGATACTGGAGTAACGCATCGTGCACCGGGGAGTCTTCAGCTACCGATTCATCGAACACCACGCTCCATGTCATATCGTGGCGAAGCTTGCATTGGCCTACGAAGGCGCCGGGCATGCGCGCGCCCCACTCTTCCGGCGCGATCAGTGACAGCTGCCACTGCCCCTCAACCAGATACAGCGAATAGGTATGGCCCGGGGAGACCCGAAACCCAAAGGCAGAGGACAGCACCAGCGCGGACCAACAGTAATCCCGCGCGGCTTCGTCGCTGGATTTGGAGCGCAACTGCCCCGGCGACGCCGCATGGAGATCCTGCAGGACTAGCACCAGTCCCTTGTCTTGGAATGTATTCTTGGCGTGAGCGGTCACCCGCGGCTCCAATATGCTTGGCAAGGCCCGAATTATGATGGGTCAGCGCGCCAGAACCAATTGGGCGGGCTTGACGGTACTCAGATCAGCGATTCACGCCAGTTCGGGGTGTCGTGCCAATACAGAGGCTTTGAAATCAGCCGGCATGGGACAGCTCTTGCGAGTGGCCTTATCGACGAAGACATAAGTAAAGCTGCCTTTGCCCGCCATCTCTCCAGTACGCTGATTGTGCATCGTGAAACCAATCACGATGCTGGAATTACCCACCCGCTCTGCGGCTACCTCCACCTCTAGCGTGTCACCGGCGAGACTCTCACCCAGAAAATCCATGTTGGCGTTGACCGTAAAGGTCAGAAAGTCAGGATTCACCACATCCGCTACGTCGAGCCCCAGCTCCTGCCAGTACTCTCCCAAGACCTCGTCCGCAAAAACAAAGTAGTTGCCGAAGAAGGCGTGTCCATTCGCATCGGTATCGGCAAAACGCACCTTGATATTGCCGCGGTAAGCATTCGACATGTGTTGGCTCCTACTAGCTCGTCGACGGTGACTGGCGGGCGACGATTATGCCGACTTGGTGCGATCAGGTCATCCACCCATGGCAGGGGACAAAGGCGCGTAAAAGAGACACGTAAAAATGACAGGCGCTCCAGCCCAGAGCCTGTCATCTTGCTAACAGAAGCCTTATCATTCCGCGCTTTCAGCTGGGGCCCCCAGCGTCTCTCGCCGCAAACAGGAATCAGAGCATGAACACCACCACGCTTGTCGCCGCCTTTATTGTCGTCGTGTCGGGTTTAATTTGGATCGGCACCCAGAGTAATGACGCGGACTGGGCTGGCAACCGAAACCAATGTGTTGGCGAGTGCTACGAAGATTGGAAAGCCGAAAATGGCGGCACTATCGCCACAGTCGAGCAGACCAAGCAGGCCGCGCTTGCGGCTGCGTCCCCCGAGGCATTGGGGGAGAAATACTACGGGCAATGCATTGCCTGTCACGGCAGCCGTGGCGAGGGCGGTATCGGGCCGATGCTGGCAGGACAAGCTGCCGCAGATATCGTCGCCAAACTGACTGCCTACCGTGCGGGAGAGGAGCGCGGCGCGCAGTCGGCGATGATGTACCCGGTTGCCAAACCTATGACCGACGCTGACCTCGACAATATCGCTGCCTTCGTAGCGAGCCTGTGATCTCGCGTTCGGATACGCACGATACCGCCCGCGCTTACGAGCGCGCCGCGGAGAGTACCCCTCCTGTTGCCTTAAGCAGCGCAAACTATGCTCGCACGCCCGCCCTCCGCTCCGTCGTCACCAAAGGATGCGGGCTGAAGGCGCTGGTTCGCACGCTAATGTGGGCCCTGACGCTGTGGACCGGCACCCATGCGCTCGCCTGGGAAGCGACCATCGAACGCGATGCCCTGGGGGTCCCCCACATATTTGGCGAAACCGATGCCGATATGGCCTACGGCCTTGCATGGGCACAGTCCGAGGACGGCTGGGAAATCCTCGAAGAGACCCTACCCTACTACCGTGGCAATGCCGCCAGCTTCTTCGGCCGCGATGCCGCCGTCACCGACTATCTGATCCAGTGGCTCGGTTTTTGGGAGGTGATCGACAGGGACTACGACACCTTACTCAAACCCGAAACCCGCGAATACCTCGACGCGTTTGCAGCGGGTTTCAACGACTTTGCGGCCCGACATCCCGAGCGGGTCAACCTCGACGTGCTGCCAGTGACGCCACAGGACGTGATTGCGGCGCATATGTTCCGGCATCCCCTGTTCTACGGATTTGAGAAGCCGCTTACCGAGCTGCGGGCCGAAACGCGACAACAGGAAGTGAGTCCCGCACCGCAACTGCCGAATACCGCCATTACATTAGGCTCTAACGCGACAGCTGTTGGCCCGTCGCGCAGCAGCGATGGCTCTACCCTGCTCATGATCAACTCCCACCAGCCGTTGACCGGCCCGGTTTCGTGGTACGAGGTCCACCTGCAGAGCGGCGACGGACTCAACGTCATGGGCGGGTTATTTATAGGCTCTCCCGCCTTGGGCGTGGGCTTTAATGAGCACCATGGCTGGGGCGCAACGGTTAACCAGCCCGACCTGGTTGATGTCTATGTACTGGAGATGGACCCCGAGGATGACAACCGCTATCGGGTAGACGGCCAGTGGTTGGAGTTAGAGGCCTTTGATATCCCAATCAAAGTGTTGCTTTGGGGATGGCTCCCCTGGACCGTCAAGGAGGAGGGCTACCGCTCAATTCATGGCCCGGTAATGAAAACAGACCACGGCACCTATGCGGTGCGTTATGCCGGCATGGACGAGATTCGTCAGGTCGAGCAGTGGTTGGCCATGAGCGCGGCAACCTCTTTTGATGAGTGGCGAGAGGCTATGGCGCTGCAGCACATTGCCAGCTTCAATTTCGTATACGCCAACGCCGACGGCGATATCCATTTCGTGCACAACGCCATGATGCCGCGCCGTGCCGCCGGCTGGCAGTGGGATCAATATTTACCCGGTGATCGGCGAGATCTCATCTGGGACGACTATCTCACGCCCGATGAACTACCCAGCGTGACCAATCCGCCCTCAGGTTACGTTCATAGCGCCAACCAATCTCCTTTTCAGATCAGCGCAGAGGGCAGTAACCCAGTGAAGTCTGACTATCCGATCGAAAGCGGCTGGCCGACGCGCATGACCAACCGCGCCGTGCGCGGGCTGGAACTGCTGAATGCCGACACGTCGATTTCCTTCGATGAGTTCAGCGCCATCAAGCATGACAATGCCTATTCGCCTCGATACCGGGGCTACGCTTATTTGACGTCGGTAGCCGAGTTAGAGCCCGACGGCCCCGAAGAGGCACAGGCACTGTCACTGCTTCGCAACTGGGACTTGCATACCGACACTGCCAATCGGAGCGCGGCACTGGGTGTCTGTATATTGCTCGAAGAGTGGCAAGCGGAGCGTACGGGGAACGCATTGCCTGACGGGCGCGAGACGCTGCATACCTGTATGGATTCTGTGCGTGACGTTGCGGGGCAGTTGGATCCTGAATGGGGCACAGTGCAACAACACGGCAGGGGTCAACGCACCTGGCCGGCCGCCGGCGGGCCCGACACGCTGCGCGCCATGTACGCAGAGCAACTGGAAGACGAGGACGATTTTCTGACCGTGGTAGCCGGCGATGGCCTGTACTACCTCATTGAGTGGAACGCTGAGGGTGAACAAACGATTCGCGGCACGCACCAATACGGCAGCCAGATGACCGACGAGGCTTCGCCCCACTATCTCGATCAGGCCGAGCCCTTCTCACAGGAAATCATGAGAGCTCCCGGTTTTTATCCAGAAAATCGCTCTGCCACATCGAGGCGATATACTGTCTCCAGCGCTGACTAGCGGCGCGCAGGGTAGCTGATTCAACGCGACTTCATTCGCCGCGGTGCACGGGCGCCAGCGCCGAATAGCCCACCCAACCGGAGAAATTTGCCATGAATGGCGCTGAATCACTGATTAATGCCCTGGCGGAACACGGCGTCGACGCCTGCTTTGCCAATCCAGGCACCTCCGAGATGCAACTGGTGGCCGCGCTCGACAAGCAGCCGGACATCCGCGCAGTGCTGTGTCTCTTTGAGGGCGTGGTCACGGGTGCTGCCGATGGCTATGGCCGCATGGCCGACAAGCCCGCGCTCAACTTGTTGCACCTCGGCCCGGGCTTTGCCAATGGCATGGCCAACCTGCACAACGCGCAACGCGCCGGATCGCCGGTTCTCAACATGGTGGGCGATCATGCGACGGATCACCTGCAGCACGATGCACCGCTCACGAGTGACATCAAAGGCATGGCCACACCCGTGTCGCACAGCTTTCGCGTCTCTGACAGCGCTGCGGGGCTAGCGCAAACCGGTCTCGATGCCCTCGCGGCCAGCCTGAGCCACAACGGCACCATCAGCACCTTTGTTGTGCCCGCTGACCACGCCTGGACGGACACCGACGAGCTGCCATCGGCAATGCCTGAAACACCGCTGGCGAAAATCTCGGATACGACGATCAGTGAGATCGCGGCGCAGTTGCAGTCGGC
>ERZ802822.970-NODE-970-length-19021-cov-11.812500_pt1 | contig 19021 bp, 19 predicted proteins | sample MGYA00345649_ERZ802822 | MGnify/ENA primary metagenome ERZ802822 (study PRJEB30503, sample SAMEA104212359) | marine metagenome | biome: Westerlies Biome; feature: [SRF] surface water layer (ENVO:00010504) within the epipelagic zone...; material: water...
GCTGCCTCACATCAAATGGGACACGTTGGGACACGTCTTGTATAGTAATAAACACCAGCCCGACAAGACACGTAACTGGCATCAGATTTGTACATCACTCACCACCTGTAAACAATCAATATGTCTACAAATCAATGAGATGCATGTCCGTTGATAGAAGAATTGGAGCGGGTGAAGGGATTCGAACCCTCGACCCCAACCTTGGCAAGGTTGTGCTCTACCACTGAGCTACACCCGCGTCGCACCGAGGTGCTATAAGCATTTGTGAAGATAATCACGTTTCACCACAAACACATAATAATCCGCGTACCGCTGCCCGATGGTATAATGCAGGATCTGCGTCCACGCAAGTGGCAAAATAGGCTATGTGATGAGGTTTTACATCAAAAGCAAAGCCATAAACCGATAGAACAGCACGCAAGCAAAGCGCGCCATGCCCTGTCTATCTTGGCGATAAATATCGTTTTATGCCCCAGAACATTGTCCTGGTTCCATTCGAGTCATCGGCTGGTTCATCGGCTGACGCATCTGCTGATGCCGTTTATAATGCGTGACGCAGCTGTGCGGCGATATGCTGTTGTTGGGCGTCTTCCAGATACGGGTGCATCGGCAGCGCCAATACCCGCGCCGAAAGATCACAGGTCACGCCCAGACCGCACTGGCTTTGCGGAAAATCTTTGTAGGGCGGTTGCTGGTGCATCGGAACCGGATAATAGATCGCCGTCGGCACCCCGTGATCGCCAAGATAGCTGATCACCGCAGCGCGATCACTGCTGTGTGGCAATTTGATACAATATTGTGCCCAGCTTGATGTGGCGCCAGAGGCAAGCTGTGGTGTCCCGACCATATCGCCAAGAAGCGTGTGATAGCGGTCTGCCACAGTCTGCCGCAATGTCAATTCATCTTCAAAAATATCAAGTTTGGCGTCCAATATGACAGCCTGCATACTGTCGAGGCGGCCGGTCATGCCAATGCGGACATTTTGATATTTATCCTTGCCCATGCCATGAATGCGACAGGATCTGATGATCTCGGCGATGTGATCATCATTGGTAAACACCGCCCCGCCATCGCCATAGGCACCAAGCGGCTTTGCCGGAAAAAAGCTGGTGCAGGTGACATCTGCAAGCTGGCCAACCGGCTGTCCCTGCCATTGTGCGCCAAAGCTCTGTGCCGCATCATCGATCAACCACAGGCCGTGCTGTGTCGCAAATGCCCGGATGGCGTCATAATTGGCTGGCTGTCCAAACAGCCCCACGCCAATAATGCCAACGACGTCAATATCAGCGGCCTTGCCGGCTGCGAGTGCCGCATCAAGTTTATTTGGGTCGAGATTGAAGCTATCGGCTTCGACTTCGGCAAAAACCGGAATGGCGCCCATCACCGGCATCACTTCGGCACTCGCGGCAAATGTGAAAGACGGCACGATGACCCCCTGACCGGGCTGCAACTCCAGCCCGTATAGGGCGAGGAGCAATGCATCGGTGCCGGATGAGCAGGAAATATTATGAGCCGCGCCTGTCCATTCGCCGAGCCGCGCTTCCAATGCACCCACTTCCGGCCCCATGATATAGGCGCCATGATCCAGAACGGTACTTAGTCCAGCGTCAATTTTTGCACGGATGCGGGCTTGCTGCTGTTTCAGGTCAATAAAGGCTATGCTCATCGGGCATCTGTTCCTATCGGTTATTTGTATCAATCAGCGCTGTCTGCATCTGATCCAGAACGGTCTGTACATTCAGCGCTTCGGAAATGTCACTGGCGGCCGGGTTACCGGTTTCACAAACGGCGATAAAGGCCCGCATTTCATCTTTCAACGGTTCGGCTTCGGGTACCGGCAAGGCAACCGGGCTGGCCCGGTCAATGATAAAATGCTCGCCATTGAGCCGCATTGCATCTTGATATAACGTCAGCTTTTCCGGCCAGGGTTTGGTATCGTCAAAAACCATTGACCCGGCTGTACCGGTCACCGTCAGCTGATGTTCTTTGAACGGGCTCAGCCAGCTGGTCTGCATACCCGCAGACAAACCATTTTCAAATCCAAGAAACCCACTCAGATAATCAACAATACCGGCTGTCATATGGCTGCTGCCAGCGCAATGAATTTGATTTGGCATGCTGCCAGCCAGCGCTAAAATCAGCGACAGATCATGCGGACATAGATCAAATAAAACCGACTCAGTATTGCGAATACGCCCCATCGCCAGCCGGTTCGCCTGAATATGCCGCAATTTGCCAATCGCGCCGGCACTGATCTGTTCCTGCAATTCGCGAAAGGCGGCATGATAGCGGATCAGATGCCCAACCATCACTTGTCGTCCCGTCATTTGCGCGGCTTTGGCAATGCTGGTGGCGCCAGCAAGGCTCAGCGACAGCGGCTTTTCTACATAGACATGTTTGCCGGCCTGCAACGCGGCGATGGCCAGCTGGTCATGGCTGGGGGCTGCGGTGGCGATAACCACGCCGTCAATGCTGGCATCGGCCAGCATGGCGTCCCAATCACTTTTGCGGCTGTTAAACTGGGCGGCAAACGCAGCGGCGTTTTCATCTGTCCTGTCGGCGACTGCTGCCAACACATCAAGCTGGGCTAAATTGCGGGCGAGGTTGCGCCCCCACATGCCACAGCCGACCAGCCCAATTTTTACCATATCAACTTGTCCGATTGCCTGCCTTGAATGGTTGTCTTAATATGCATCTCGAATCGGGTCAATCGTTGCATTTTGTTACAATAGTGGCGGCATCAGCGGCAGCGGCACCATGTCCCGGCCCTGGCTGAATAATGCTGGGTTTGTATCGGCATCGCAGATTGGAGTTTTATAATGGATGCGTCTTCTGCTTTTAAAGACAGCTTGCCAACATCACCAGAAACATTGCTGGATAAGCTGACGTCTGTGGACATCAGCTTTACCACCCATACGCACCCGCCTTTGCGGACGGTTGAAGATGCCAAGGCATTTCGCGGTGATTTGCCCGGTGATTTGCCTGGTGCTCATATTAAAAACCTGTATTTGCGAGATCGTAAAAAACGCAATTTTCTGGTTGTGGTGCCGGAAGACCGGCAAATTGACCTAAAGAGTTTGGGGGGTCAGATCGGATCTGACCGATTGTCATTTGGCAGTGCCGACCGGCTATTTGAAATGCTCGGGGTGCGCCCGGGCGCGGTCAGCCCGTTTACCCTGATTAATGATCCGGATCATAAGGTTCAGCTGATTCTGGATGCCGATCTTGTTGGTCAGTCTTGCCTTTATGCGCATCCGCTGGTCAACGACATGACGCTTGGGTTAAGCGGCGCTGATTTGCTGCGCTTTACCGCATATACCGGACATCAACCACAGCTTTTGAGTTTTGCATAGAGCGGCCCATATTCCGGTCTTGTTAAACTATTTTATCATGCCTACATAAAGAGCAGCGCTGCCGGGGCCGCTGGCGCTTCATTATGATTAACTGGGCCACTGGCCCTTTATTTAAGACCAAATGTGGCTGTTATGGTGCCGGCATGGCGGTTTGAGGTAAAAAGGAAACAGAAGTGATGGAACAGATCCTTGCCAGTGCGGCCACCGCGCCGATTGACGTTGATATGAATAATTTTATGGCTGAGGTGGTCGAGGGGTCATCACAGATACCGGTGATTGTCCAGTTCTGGGCACCTTGGTGTGGGCCGTGTAAGCAGCTTGGCCCGGTGCTTGAAAAAGTTGTCGCCGCGGCGCATGGCAAGGTCAAAATGGTGCGGGTCAATATTGACGATAACCAGCAGATCGCACAGCAATTACGGGTGCAATCGGTGCCAACGGTCTATGCATTTGTTGATGGCCAGCCGGTTGACGGGTTTTCCGGCGCGCAGCCTGAATCAGCATTGACACAATTTGTTGAAAAACTGTCATCAATGGGGGGTGCCGGAGCGGATATCGCCGGCATGCTTGAGGCGGCCAACACAGCTGTCGAAACCCAGGATTTTGCCGATGCCATGCAAATTTACCAGCAGGTGATGGAGGCTGACCCGGAATCAGCCGACGCACTTGCCGGATTGGTGCGGTGTCTGACCGGTATGCAAGACCATCAGGCGGCGCGTGAAATTATTGATCAGCTGAATGATGAGTTTCGGGAAAAACCGTCGATGCAGGCGGCAATTGCGGCGCTTGAACTTGCCGAACGTGCGGCAGAATCGGCTGGCGATCTTGATCTGGCACAGGCGGCTGTCGCCGCTAACCCGGAAGATTTACAGGCCCGACAGGATCTGGCGATGGCGTTATTTGCCACCGGCGACAATGCGGGTGCGATGGCCCAGCTTTTAGAGTCTATTCGTGTTGATCGCAGCTGGAATGATGAAGCCGCACGGCTGCAGCTTTTGGAATTTTTCAAAACCCTTGGGGCTGCCAATCCGGATGTTATGGCGGCGCGGCGGCAGCTATCCACATTGCTGTTTTCCTGAGCTGACAACCCAGTGAAGCCATTGCCACGCAATATTAAAGACTGATCTGCCGAGGATAATGTGAGATGACGCAAGATATGTTTCGTTCCGTTGATGATAATTTACCATCGGTTATTCCGATGTTTCCGCTGCCAAGTGCGTTATTGCTGCCCGGCGGTCATTTGCCGCTGAATATTTTTGAACCGCGTTATCTGGCGATGATTGATGCCGCACTGGCCAGCCCTGACCGGTTAATTGGCATGGTTCAACCTGTCGAAGATGATCAGACGGTGGACACGCAGACGCAGCCTGTCCCCGGATTGTTTTCGATTGGCTGTGCTGGCCGGATTACCTATTTTCAGGAAACCGAAGACCAGCGTTATCTGATCGCGCTGACCGGGGTAAGCCGGTTTCGCCTGATTGACCAGCAATTGCAACCATCAGGCTTTCGCAATGCCGAGATTGACTGGCATGAATTTGCCGCTGATATGCAGGCCGATACAAGCGATATTGACCGCCAGCCGTTAATCGCTGTGATGAAGCAATATTTCAAACTCAAAGGGTTTGATGCTGACTGGTCGCAGATTGAACAATCGGAAAATGACCAGTTGCTGGCCACCCTATCGATGGTCTGTCCGTTTGAGGTGGCAGAAAAACAAGCGCTTTTGGAAGCCAATGATGCGGCTTCACGTGCAGATTTGCTGATTGCGATGATGGAAATTGCGCTGCATGATGATAATGGAGGTCAGGATGCCCGCCACTGATACACCGCCAGTAGATACAGATGCTGCCAGCGATATTGATCCGCGGCTGCTTGATGTGCTGGTATGCCCGCTCACCCGCAGTGCGCTGCATTATGACCGGGCCCGACAGGAATTGATCAGCCAGCAGGCGCGCAAAGCCTTTCCGGTTCGTTCCGGTGTGCCGATCATGCTGGTTGAAGAAGCCCGCGATCTGAGTGATAACGAATAGCAAGCTGCTGGCGCCGGCCTTGCCAAAATGGATAAGATTATGACCCCAACACCAGCCACTGTCTGGCCTGAAGAAATCCGCCTGAGCAAAGCCAAAGACAGCTTGTTCGTGAAGTTTGATAACGGATATGAAACCACGCTGACGGCTGAATTGCTGCGTGTTGAATCCCCATCGGCAGAGGTGCAGGGCCATGGCAGCGGGCAAAAGACCACGCCGGCTGGCAAAGCCAATGTCACCATCGCGGCGATTGAACCTGTTGGCAATTACGCCATTCGGATCAGCTTTAGCGACGGCCATGATACCGGGCTTTTCAGCTGGGATATTTTACATGATTATGGCCAGCGTCAGCAGCAGCTGATTGACGATTATCTGGCGCGGCTTGCGGCTGCCGGTCAGCGCCGCGATTAATCAGGAAGCCGCCCGGAAAGCAGGCTGGCGCGCGCCAGAACATTGCCCCGCGCAATCGAGCGAAACAGGTTTTTTGCCGGGCTGGCATTGATCAGGCTCATCCCCATACCAGCTATTTTAGCGACGGGATTCGGCGCATAAGACATGATCATATTCAAGCCGCTTGTGACGGCGGTCATTGCGGCAATTTCGACTTGTCGTCCCCGCTGATAATCTTGCCGCACCGACGGATGACCCGCGGCCAGACCGCGCCGATGTGCCCGGCTGATACAGTCAGCCAAAATCGCCGCATCGGCCAGTGCCAGATTATAGCCCTGCCCGGCCAATGGATGTAAATGATGCCCGGCATCGCCGGCAAAGAGCAGATGATCCGTCCCCAGCTTTGGCATCCATGTGGGTTGCAATGGCCAGGCCAAACGTGCGCCAATAATTTCCATCGCCCCAAGCTGGGTGCCAAAGGCGGCATTACATGCCTGATTAAAGGCCTCATCAGATGCCGCCATAATAGTGTCAGCAGCCGTCTTCGGCATCGTCCAGACAAGCGACGCCAGCCGGTCACCAGATGGCATCAAGGCGATCGGCCCATCGGGTAAAAAGCGTTGAAAGGCTGTATTCTCATGATCGCGTTCCAGACGTAGGCTGCCAACAATCGCTGTCTGGCGATGCGATGCCGTGAAATGACGCAGATCACTGCTGTCACGTAACGGGCTTTTGGCCCCGTCACAGGCAATCACAAGATCAAAATCCGGCAGTTCCCTATCGGCACAGGCAAGCCGCGCTTTGCCGGCAACGGTTTCAATGCCGGTGACCGTGGCGGGTTGGATGACGCGCACCGAGCGTGTCGCCAGATTGTCACACAACGCATCAAGCAGGGCGGCATTATCCACAACATAGGCCATTGGCTGTTCTGCATCATGCCAGGTCAGGCCAAAATCCTGTTGGCGTCGTTCGGCCAGCCCGGCCGGGCTTGGCCCCTCTGCCACCATGATCCGCGTGACCGGCACCGGCGGCTTTGGTAAATTTTCCCAGATTCCCAAAGCCTCAAGCATGGCCTTGCCAGCCGCATGAATGGTGGTTGTGCGGTTGTCGTCCTGCCGGTATTTGGGTAACAGTTGCGCCTTGGTTATAAGCGTCACCGAATCCGAACTATGTGACAACGCGACCGCCATCATCACACCAGTCAGCCCGCCGCCAACAATGCCTATTTCAGATTCCATTTGAACTGTCACTTGGTTGCCTGTCACTAGATTGAAAATGTGTTGTGATAATATGTTGTGCCAGAGCATGCAAATCGCCAGCATCAAAAAGATAGCTGTGGCAACCGGCGCGCTGGCCGGCCTCAACATCGCTGCTGCGGTCGCCCACCATGACCGAGCGGCGCAGATCAAGCTGCCATTTTTCGGCAAGATCGAATAACAGGCCGGGCTCTGGTTTGCGGCAGCGGCAGGGTGTTTTCAATGCTTCAGTCACCGCCAGCGGATGATGCGGACAATAGGCAATATCCGCGATCTTGCCGCCAATTGATTGTGTCATCATCTGCAGATGCTGGTGAAAATTCTGCATATCCTCAATGCTGAAAAAGCCGCGGCCAATGCCGCCCTGATTGGTGACAATAAAAACCGGAATCCCGGCATCATGAAAGGCTTTTAAGGCCGCTGCCGCGCCGCGCACCCATTGAAATTTTGCAATTTCGAAACTATAGCCTTCATCAACCGTCAGGGTATTGTCCCGATCAAGAAAAATGGCAGGTGACAGCGTCATAAGAAAAAGGCCTTTTTCCCCAGCCTGGCTGGTAACAAAGTTGCGGCAGACAGTTTACGCAAATCAGCGGCTTTTACCAGTGAGTTAACATTGCCCCTGCCGGTATCATGCGCTACCAATGACACAACATCGCCGGGAATCATTTTTTTGCATATTGAATGCGGTTTTCCGGCGCCGACTTTTTGGAGTAACAAATAGCTTATGAAACTCAACCCAGCGCATGCTATTTTTGACGGTAATATGTTTGTGCAGTTACGCGCAATCCTTGACCCGATTCCAGCGCACCCGTCTTTACCGCTGCTTGATATGTCCATTGGCGAGCCGCAAATGCCGCCTTGCCAGCTGTTGCTGGACAGTGTTGCCAGACATAATGCCGGCTGGCAATTTTACCCAAAAGCAACCGGCAATGCGCGGTTTATCGCTGCGGTTCAGCATTATATTGACCGGCGCTGGCCGGATGCCAGCCAATTGGCGGATGACTCGCAGATCATTCCGGTGCCCGGCACACGTGAACCGCTGCATCTTCTGGGTCAGCTTGTTGCTGGCACAAAAACCGATGCGGTGGCGTTGGTCACCAACCCGTTTTATCATGCCTGGCGGGCCGGTGCGCTGGCCAGTGGCGCGGATATTCAGTTCCTCAATAGCGGGGCCAATCATAATTTTCTGCCCGATCTTGCCGCGATTGATGATGATGTTCTGGCCCGCACCACCATTTTATATCTATGCAGCCCGACCAATCCACATGGCAGCGTGATGGATCTCGCCTATCTGAAAACGGTTTTAAGATTGGCACGCCAGCATGATTTTCTTGTGGTGATGGATGAATGCTATAGCGATATCTGGCGGCATACACCACCGCCGGGTATGATCGAGGCGGCGGCTGCGCTGGCGGCTGATGCATCCGGTCAGGATCCATTACGTAATCTTGTGGTGCTGAATTCCCTGTCGAAGCGATCCGGGGCGGCTGGTCTGCGTGCCGGCTTTATGGTCGGTGATCAGACGGTCATCACCCAATATTTGAAAATTGTCGCAAATGGCGGTGGTCTGGTGCCGACACCGTTGCTCGAGGTCGCCGCAGATTTATATGATGATGATGATCATGTCGCGGCAATCCGGGCCTATTATAATGCGAATTTTGAGGTGGCCGCGACGCATCTTCAGATCACCCCGCCGGAAGGTGGTTTTTTTCTGTGGTTGAAAGTTGATGATGATGTTGATTTTGTGCAACGCTTAATGGCGGAACAGGCGGTACGCGCTTTGCCAGGCAGCTTTATGGCGACGGCAGCTGATGCGGGTAATCCGGGTGCGGGCTATGTGCGGCTGGCATTGGTGCATGATCTGGCCAGCACCGACAAGGCGATGCGCCGGATCGCCGAAATTTACGGCGCGCAATAACCGCAAAGAGGGTCTTTCATATCATGCCAGTGAGCGACGATAAAAAGCCTGTTTTATCCCCGGTCATGGTGCAGTTTCTGCGTCGGCGGGCGATGGAAATAGGCGGGCTGGCGCTGATCTTGGTTGGGATAGCGTTGCTGCTGGCGCTGGCCAGTGCCGGCAGTCAGGAGCCTTCGTTTAACCGGGTGTCGAATGCGCCGGTTGTCAATTTATTCGGCGTTGCTGGCGCCCATCTATCGTCATTGCTGTTTGGCGGGGTTGGTCTTGCGGCATTTTTACTGGCACTCACCCCGCTATTCTGGGGGGCTCATTTCCTGCGCAAACAACCGCCAGCGCGGCCTGAATGGCGGCTGTTATTATGGCCGCTGAGCGTGGCTTTTGTGGCGGCCGGGCTGTTTGGTCTTGATGGCGGTGATGTCAGTGATAATGGCGGCGCTGTTGGCGCGGTGCTGGTCGGTGTCACGATGCGGTTGCTGCAGCCGATGCCCGCATTTATGGGGTTTACGACAATCCATTATGTGGGCGCCGGCTTTGCCTTTTTGGGTGCTGTTTTGTGGATTTGGGTGGCGGCATTATCGCGGCGCGAATGGAGCGTGTTGAAGGCACCGGTGACATTTTTTGCCGCAATGCTGGCACAGTCAGTACAGGCCACCCGCGGGTTTATCAGCAAACGGTCAGGTGAAGTCAAAGCCGCACCAGCCCCGCGCCGTTCTAAATCGGCACCCAAAACCCGTCAGGAACCGGTATTGGTCGGCACGCCAAAAGCCGCGCCACCAGCCGCCAAAGCCGCCAAGCCGGGCAAATCCGCCAGCCGTCAGGACAGTCTCGATTTTACTGGCAGCGGCAGTTTCCAGCTACCCCCGCCGCGGCTGTTAAATGCCCCCGGCAAGGCCTTGTCCGGGCCGTCGAAACAGGCGCTTCAGCAACGGGCTGAGGCGCTGGAGAATGTCCTGTCCGATTTTAGCGTCAATGGGTCGATTGCCGATGTACGTTATGGGCCGGTGGTCACCAGATATGATTTGAATCCGGCGCCCGGCACCAAATCACAGCGGGTCATCTCGCTGGCTGACGATATCGCGCGTTCAATGAGTGCCATTTCGGTGCGCGTCGCGGTGGTGCCCGGACAAAATGTGATTGGCATCGAATTGCCGAATGATGACCGCCAGACGGTGATGCTGCGTGATATTCTGGATGATAATGTCTGGGCAGAGGATCAGGCCAATCTGCCGATGGCACTTGGCAAGGATATCGCTGGCGCACCGGTGATTGTCGATCTGGCAAAAATGCCGCATCTATTGGTCGCAGGCACCACTGGTTCGGGTAAATCGGTTGGCATCAATGCAATGATTCTGTCGATGTTGTACCGGCATACGCCGGACAGTTGCCGGATGATTATGATTGATCCGAAAATGCTCGAATTATCGGTTTATGATGGTATTCCGCATCTGTTAAGCCCGGTTGTTACCGACCCGTCAAAGGCGGTAACGGCGCTGAAATGGGCGGTGCGTGAGATGGAAAACCGCTATCGCAACATGGCGAAAATGGGTGTGCGCAATATCACTGGCTATAATGAACGGCTGGCCGAGGCGCGGGCCAAAGGTGAAGTGCTGACACGGCGGGTGCAGACCGGGTTTGACCCGGAAACCGGCAAACCGGTGCATGAAGAAGAGGTGCTGGATCTGGCTCCCCTGCCCTTCATTGTCGTGATTATTGATGAAGTCGCGGATCTGATGCTGGTCGCCGGCAAGGAGATTGAAGCGGCGGTGCAGCGTCTGGCGCAGATGGCCCGGGCGGCCGGCATTCATGTGATTATGGCAACGCAGCGCCCGTCAGTTGACGTGATCACCGGCACAATCAAAGCCAATTTCCCAACCCGGATCAGCTTTCAGGTCACCTCGCGGATTGATAGCCGTACGATTCTGGGCGAACAGGGCGCCGAACAGCTTTTGGGGCGCGGTGATATGTTGTTTATGGAAGGTGGCGGCCGCGTGGTGCGGGTGCATGGCCCGTTTGTTGATGATGGCGAAGTCGAGGCTGTCGCCAACTTTTTGCGGCAACAGGGCGAGCCAGAATATGATGACCGTGTTGTTGAAGACCCGGTTGAAGACATTGATGCAGCATCTGCTGGCGAGATGCCCACAGGCAACAGCCTCTATGAACAGGCTGTTCAGCTGGTTGTGCGCGAACAAAAAGCCTCGACAAGTTTTGTCCAGAGGCATCTGAAAATTGGCTATAACCGCGCGGCGACCATCATCGAAGATATGGAACGCAATGGCATCATCAGCGCCGCAAATCATGTTGGCAAACGCGATGTATTGATCAGCAATGATGCCGATCAGGGAGAGCTGTGATGGCGGGTATATCCGGCGATAAAAAAGCATCATGCTGGCGGCTGTTATCCTGTCTGATAATTCTGTTGGGCCTTAGCCAGCCAGCATTTGCCGATGCCGTGCAAAAAGCTGAAAGCTGGTTTGCCAATGTGACAACGATGCGGGCTGATTTCACCCAGATCGCGTCGGATGGGTCGGCGGCAGAGGGGCGTTTGGTGATGCGCCGGCCAAGCCGCCTGAAAATCACCTATAACAGCACACCGCCATTGGCGCTGATCACCACACCAGTCTGGCTGCATGTCGATCAGCCGGATGACCGTCAGTTGACCAGCTATCCGATCAGTGAAACGCCGCTTTCGTTAATTTTGACCGATCCGGTATCGCTGCGACCGGCCGGCTATGAAACCATTGTGACCGAGCGCACCGGGGGCATCACGCAGATTGCCATCAATAAAGACAATGGCGAAGGGGCGGGTCGTCTGACATTGGAATTTACCAACAGCCCATTTGTGTTACGGCGCTGGATTGTAGAGGATGTGGCTGGCGTAAAAACCAGTGTGACCTTGCAAAATCTGGCTTTTGGTGTGCCTGTCGCGAATGAAGAATTCAGGCTGCCCCGTTATAACCAGCAGTAATGATAGTTCACTTTTAGAGCAGAGGCGGTTGTTTCATGAAATTAGCGACGTGGAATATTAATTCGGTACGGTTACGTTTGCCGCTTGTTCTTCAGTTTTTGCAGGATGCCGATATCGATGTTCTGTGTCTGCAGGAAACGAAGACCGAGGATCAGCATTTTCCGGCGGCGGCCTTTGCCGAGGCTGGCTGGCCCTATCAGGCGATTCGGGGGGAAAAAAGCTATAATGGTGTGGCGATTCTTGCGCGCCAGCCGATCAGCCGGATTACGCATCGTGAATGGGCCGGTAAAACCGATTGCCGACATATCTCTGCGGTCACCGCAGATGGCGTTCAAATTGAAAATTTCTATGTGCCGGCTGGTGGTGATATCGCCGACCCGCAGGAAAACCCGAAATTTGCCCATAAGCTGCAATTTATTGATGAGATGACACAGCATTTTCTGGCGCACCCGCCGCAACGCCAGATTCTGGTTGGCGATCTGAATATTGCGCCGCTTGCCGAAGATGTCTGGTCGTCAAAGCAATTGCTGAAAGTTGTCAGCCATACGCCGGTTGAGACAGATGCGCTGAAAGCACTGATCGCCGATGGCGGGTGGCATGATGCGGTGCGTGGCCATTTTGGGGCTGATGCCCGGCTGTATTCCTGGTGGTCCTATCGGGCCAGAGACTGGGCCGCAAGTGATCGTGGCCGGCGGCTTGATCATATCTGGGTCAGCCATGATCTGGCCGATGCGGTGCAGGATGTGTCGATTCATCGGGCGTTGCGCGGTGTCGAAAAACCATCCGATCATGTGCCGGTTGTGATCAGCATCTGATGCCTGCCGGGATGCCTGCCGGGATGCCTGCCGGGATGACTGCCGGGTTGCCTGCCGGGTTGCCTACCCGTGCAATGCTAGGGCTTTCGCCAGCCGATAAAACAAGCTATATGCTCAGTTATGACTGAATTTTTGAAAATGCACGGCCTTGGCAATGATTTTATTGTGCTTGATGCCCGCGATCCGGCAAATGCGGTGCCAGCGACGATCAGCGCGCAGGCGGCACAGCGTCTTGCTGACCGGCATTTTGGTATTGGCTGTGACCAGATTTTGGTGATTCGTCCGTCGAGCGAAGCTGATATATTTATGGAGATTCTGAACAGTGATGGCAGCCAGGCATCTGCTTGTGGCAATGGCACCCGCTGTGTGGCGGATTACATTATGCAGGGCCGGGCCGACACCGCATCGATTGCAACAGCGGCCGGCATTTTACGGGCGCGGCGTGATGCCAAAACCGGGCATATTGCGGTTGATATGGGGCCGGCCCATCTTGGCTGGCAGGATGTGCCGCTGGCCACGGCGATGGATACAATGGCCGTCGATCTGGGCCCGCCAGCGCCCGTCCCGGCTATCTGTCATTCTATCGGCAATCCGCATGCCGTGCTTTTTGTCGATGATGCCGAAGCGCTCGATGTGGCGCATATTGGCCCGATTTTGGAACATCACCCGTTATTTCCTGACCGCGCCAATATTTCATTTGTGCATCAGCTTGGCGCCAACCGGTTTCGCATGCGGGTATGGGAACGTGGCGGCGGTTTGACGCTGGCCTGTGGCAGCGGCGCCTCGGCAGTTGGTGTTGCCGCTTACCGCGCCGGCTTGTCCGGGCGGGTAAACGAGATTGTAATGGATGGCGGCATGGTCGTTATCGACTGGCAGGATGATGGCACGCCATCTGGCCGGGTGGTGATGCAGGGGCCGGTCGCCTATGTCTGTCGCGGCAGGCTGGCAGATGAACTCAGTTTTGCTGTGAAGGCATCATAATGGCGCGGCGCAATCATCCAGAGGTTCAGACCTTCGGTTGCCGGCTGAATATCTGGGAATCAGAAGTGATCCGCGAACAGGCTGGTGCCGCCGGGCTGCAGGATGCGATTATCGTCAACACCTGTGCGGTGACAGCCGAGGCCGAGCGGCAGGCACGTCAGGCCATTCGCAAAGCCCGCCGCACGCATCCGCATGCGCAAATTATCGTGACCGGCTGTGCCGCACAAATTGCCCCGGATAGCTGGGCGGCGATGCCCGAAGTCACCCATGTTCTGGGCAATCATGACAAGTTGCAACAACGCAGCTGGGCGCAATTGGCGGCTGGCGCGGCACCAGATTTGCTGGTGCATGATATCATGGAGCTGCGCGAGACGGCATCGCATATGGTTGATCATTTCATTGGTCATACAAGGGCATTTTTGCAGGTGCAGCAGGGCTGTGATCATCGCTGCACATTTTGTGTCATTCCTTATGGGCGTGGCAATAACCGGTCATCACCGGCGGCAGATATTATTGCCGCGGCGCGGCAGTTGCTGGCGAATGGGTGCGATGAAATTGTGCTGAGCGGTGTCGATATCACGTCATGGGGCAGCGATATCGCCGGCCGGCCCCGTCTTGGCAATCTTGTTCGGCGGCTACTCAAAGAGCTGCCGGATTTGCAACGGCTGCGTCTGTCATCGCTGGATCCGGCCGAACCGGACGCGGAATTGATGGATGTGCTGGCGGATGACCCACGCTTGATGCCGCATCTTCATATTTCGGCGCAGCATGGCGATGATTTGATTTTGCGGCGGATGAAACGACGCCATCTGCGCCGCGATATCATACGATTTTGTGACGAGGCGCGCCGCCGCCGCCCGGATGTGGCATTTGGTGCGGATATTATTGCCGGATTCCCAACCGAAACCGAAGCCGCCCACAAACAGACCATGGCGATGGTCAAAGATGCGGGCATCAGCTATCTGCATGTGTTCCCCTATTCACCGCGACCATCGACCCCGGCTGCCGATATGCCGCAGCTTGATGGCGCCGTGATCAAGCAGCGGGCGGCAGATTTGCGCCAGCTTGGCAGCAGCCAGTTGCATCAGCATCTGGACAAGCTGGTCGGCAGCACGGACAGTTTGCTTGTTGAGTCAGGCAATGTCGGGCATGGCAAAAATTTTGCAAAAATCCGGCTTGACCAGCCATTTGTGCCAGCATCGAGCATTGTCGAGGTCAAAATTTACCAGCGTGATCAGGATCTGCTGTTAGCGCGTGCTGTTGAGGATAGGGGCTGAGATATGAGTTGGCTGCAGAAACTGAAACAGGGGCTGAGCAAATCGAGCCAAAAAGTTTCCGATTCGCTGAAATCACTCAGCAGCTTATCGTCGTTGATTGGTGCCTCAAAGCTGGATGCGTCATCGCTTGAAGAGGTCGAGGATGCGCTGATCGGCGCCGACCTTGGCACGGCATCGGCGGCGCGGCTGGCCGAGGCCATGCGCAAACATAAATTTGACGGGCCGGTGACGGCCAATAGTCTGGCGGTGGCGCTGGCCGACGCCATTGCCGAGATTTTGCAGCCAGTTGCCGCACCGCTTTTGCCAGACCCGGCGCACCGGCCGCATGTTTTGCTTCTGGTCGGGGTCAATGGTTCGGGCAAAACCACCACCGCCGGCAAATTGGCGCAACAATGGCACCAACAGGGAAAAAAAGTCATGCTGGCCGCCGCCGATACGTTCCGTGCGGCGGCTATTGAACAGCTGCAAATCTGGGGTGATCGCACCGGCACCGAGGTGATTGCCGGTGAATCCGGCGGCGATGCTGCGGCACTTGCCTATACAGCTATGGAAAAGGCGCGAAAAGAACAGGTTGATATTCTGATTATTGATACCGCCGGGCGGCTGCAAAACCGCACCGAATTGATGGATGAGCTGGGCAAAATCGTGCGGGTGATCCGCAAATTGGATGATACCGCACCGCATGATTCGGTCATTGTTCTTGACGGCACTGTGGGTCAAAACGCGCTCAGTCAGGTCAAAGCCTTTCAACAGGCTGCTGATGTTAGCGGGTTGATTGTGACCAAGCTTGACGGCTCGGCCAAAGGCGGCGTTGTGGTGGCGCTTGCCGAGGCGTTTGGCCTGCCGGTTCATGCTGTTGGGGTTGGTGAAGGGGCGGATGATTTACAGCCTTTTGACGCGCAAGAATTTGCCAATGCGCTGACTGGTGTCGCCGATAATGAGAACGCCGGCAATAAAAATTGAGACGGCAGAACTAAGATGGCAGTAACGCGCTGCTGCGGCCGCTCAGCCAATAGACCAACAGGCCGGCATATTCATGCAGCGCGATACGCATCAGGCTGACACCCCGGCTGATATCCCAAAACTGGCTATGGCCAGTCTCTGGCGTCTGGTAATCAACCGGATAGCTTAAAATATTGTTCCAGCCGGCCGCGCGAAAACTGCCAATGGCGCGCGGCATATGCGCCGCCGAGGTAATTAAAAGCCAGCGCGAGCCGGGTGTTGGCACGATTAATTCAAGACTGTTGCGGGCATTTTCGTAAGTATTGCGGCTTTTGTCCTCAAACAGAATCTGGCTGCGATCAATCATCAAATGATCAAGCAACTGTGTGACAATCTCAGCCTCACTTGCACCTTTCGGCACCAAACGCCCGGAAAATCCGCTAAACACCAGCGGCTTATCAGGATATTTTTTATGCCAGTGCAGCGCGGCGGTAAATCGTTCCGCAGCAGACCCGAGAGTTGGCTGGTTGCGATTTTCAGCGACAAAGCCATCGCCGGTAAAACCGCCTAAAACGATGACTCCGTCAATGTCCCGCCCGGCCAGATCAACCGGCTGGATGCGGTTTTCAAGAAAGCGTACCGGTTGGTTGGATAGCGGGATAACCCCATAAAGCAAGGGCAGCATGATGCCGACAGCCACCAGCATTTGGCTCAACCGCCGCGCTCGCCGCCATTTTGCCAGCACTGCGCACACCAGGCACAGATAGGGGATAATCAATGGCTCCAGCAAAAGCCCCAGGGTTTTTGATAAGATAAAAAACATCGGTTATTCTTGACAATCCGCCGTAAAAAGCGCAAGAGCTGTTTCATAAATCAGGCCATTGCCAAACAATACGACCTTAACGGGTTCCACGCGTCCTTGAAGTTTTCGAGCACGGGTGCATTTTTGGTTTATTGTTTTGTAACATCGTAATGCGCTGGTGGCATGACTTGTTGTAACGCGGATTGGGTTTCATGTTTGAGACATTAAAAGGCAAATTACAGACGGTATTTGACGGGCTTGCCAAGCGCGGTGCGCTGTCGGAAGCCGATGTTGACGCCGCGCTGCGCGAAGTCCGGCTGGCTTTGCTTGATGCTGATGTCGCGTTGCCGGTTGTCAAAAGCTTTATTGAAAAGCTGCGCAATGAGGCCGTTGGAGTCGCCAGTTTGCGGGCTGTCCGCCCGGATCAGCAAGTGATTAAAATTGTGCATGATGCGCTGATCGAGATGCTTGGCGGTGATGCAGCGCCGCTGAATATTGCGACGAATCCGCCTTCGGTGATTTTGATGGCAGGCCTGCAAGGCTCCGGCAAAACCACCACAGCGGGTAAATTGGCGCTGCGGCTGAAGAGCCGTGAACGCAAGAAAGTTATGGTGGCGTCACTTGATATGACGCGCCCGGCAGCCCGCGAACAATTGCGGCTTTTGGGCGAGCAGGCAGAGGTCGGCATCTTGCCCGAAGCCGATGCAGAAACCCCGGCGCAAATTGCGAAACGTGCGCTGCAGGTGGCCAAGCTGCAAGCCTATGATGTGTTGATTCTGGATACTGCCGGCCGGTTGAGCATTGATGAAGCGCTGATGGCAGAGCTGCGCGAAATTAAGAAAATCACCAACCCGCATGAGGTTTTGCTGGTTGCCGACGCGATGACCGGTCAGGACGCGGTCAATACAGCCGAGGCATTTCATCAGGCGATTGGCGTAACCGGTATTGCGCTGACCCGCCTTGATGGTGATGCACGCGGGGGTGCCGCGCTGTCGATGCGGCATGTGACCGGCTGTCCGATCAAGCTTGCTGGTGTTGGCGAAAAACAGGACGCTTTGGAAGAATTTGACCCGGCCCGCCTTGCCGGTCGCATCCTTGATATGGGGGATGTGGTTGCGCTTGTCGAAAAAGCCTCGGAAGCGATCGAAGCCGAAGAAGCCGAGCGCATGGCTCGTCGTATGGCAAAAGGCCAGTTCGATATGAATGATTTTCTGACGCAAATCCGTCAGTTGCAAAAAATGGGTGGTCTTGGCGGTTTGATGGGCATGTTGCCGGGCATTGGCAAAATGCAAAAACAGATCGCCGCTGCCGGCATTGATGATTCGATGATCAAACGGCAGGAAGCGATTATTCTGTCGATGACGAAAAAAGAGCGGGTGTCAGTCGGTTTGCTGAATGCGTCGCGCCGCAAGCGGATCGCCGCCGGTTCCGGCACCAGCGTTCAGGATGTCAATAAGCTGGTCAAACAATATCAGGACATGGCGCGGATGATGAAAAAGCTGGGCGGCAAGACTGGCGCGGCGGCGATGAAAGCCATGATGGGCGGCATGGGTGGCGGTATGGGCGGTGCGCCCGGAGCTGGCATGCCGGATTTGAACGCCTTGTCGCGCGGGCTTGGTGCCGGCGGCGGATTGGGCAAGGGATTGGGTGGTTTGTTGGGTGGTGGTGCACCGAACGGATTACCGGGGTTAGGTGGCAAGCCCACCGGCAAAAAAAGTAAATTTTAGTAATGTGACGACTGCCAATGAGAGGATTTAAATCATGGCTTTGAAAATCAGACTAGCACGTGGCGGCGCCAAAAAGCGCCCATTTTACAGAATCGTTGTCGCCGAAGCAGCAGCACCGCGCGATGGTCGCTATGTTGAACGTGTGGGCACCTACAACCCGATGGTGCCAAAAGACCACGAACAGCGCCTGACATTGAATGGCGAGCGGATCAATTTCTGGATGAGCAAAGGCGCCCAGCCAACCGAACGCGTCCATAAAATGCTGGCATCAGCCGGTCTTATGGCAGCGCCGGTTTTGCGCGACCAGCCGAAGAAATCAGCACCTGGTAAAAAGCGCGCCGAGCGTGAGGCCGCCGCCGCCGAAGCCGCTGCTGAAACCGCTGCCGCCGAAGCCGCTGCTGCCGAAGAAGCCGCCGCGGCCGCGGCTGCTGCTGAAGAAGCACCGGCTGAAGAGGCTGCTGCTGAAGAAGCACCGGCTGAAGAAGCACCGGCTGAAGAAGCACCGGCTGAAGAAGCACCGGCTGAAGAAGCACCGGCTGAAGAAGCACCTGCTGAAGAGGCTGCGGCT
>ERZ802822.971-NODE-971-length-18994-cov-15.954803_pt1 | contig 18994 bp, 16 predicted proteins | sample MGYA00345649_ERZ802822 | MGnify/ENA primary metagenome ERZ802822 (study PRJEB30503, sample SAMEA104212359) | marine metagenome | biome: Westerlies Biome; feature: [SRF] surface water layer (ENVO:00010504) within the epipelagic zone...; material: water...
CTAGGTTCTTTTAATAAAATTCTAATACGCCCTAATTTGTATTTTGATGATAATACGTCAAAAACTTCTTTAAAATAGGTGTTCTCATAATCTTTAATAAATTCAGAATAAGCTGACTCATCAATTTCAACATCTCTAGAAACTTCTTTTCCAGTTTTATCAGGTTTAGTCCAATAAACACCTCTAGCTTTATTTCCTTTTATTGAGTCTGGGTCACCAGGTATTTGAGTTAAGGAAATTGCACCAAAATGAGTTACACCACCACCATCATCAAATTTTCTAGTTTGCACAATTTGATTGTAAGCTTCTTGCAATTTATCAATATCAAATTTGATATTTTGTTTTTGAAAATCACTAAAATCTAAAACTCTGTCCTCTTTTTTTATATTAAGGTCTACTACTTTTGAATTTTCTATGCTCATCGAGATTGTTTTGTACTTATTTTAATATATATTTGTATAATACATTTGTCGCATTAATAAAGAAATTAAAAACATGATTACTGGTAAATATCCAAGCCTAAGACTGAGAAGAAATAGAAAACAATCATGGGCTAGAAGGCTAATTCAAGAAAATACCTTGAGTTCAAATGATTTCATTTTACCCATATTTTTAATAGATGGGTCTAATAAAAAAGAATCAATAAACTCTATGCCTGGGGTTTATCGTTATACTATTAATAGATTATCACAAATAGTAGATAGAGCGATTAAAAAAGGTATACCAATGGTTGCTCTTTTTCCTAAAACCAAAAATAGTTTAAAAAACGATATAGGCTCAGAATCTCTTAATGAGAACAATTTAGTTTGTAAAGCAATAATAGAAATTAAAAAAAAATATAAAAATCAAATAGGCATTATGTGTGATGTAGCCTTAGATCCATATACTTCTCATGGCCATGATGGATTAATCAGATCAAATCAAATTATTAACGACGAAACGATAGAGGTTTTAATTAACCAGTCATTATTACAAGCAGAAATGGGATGTGATGTGCTGGCTCCTTCTGACATGATGGATGGCAGAATTGGAAAGATTAGAAAAGCATTAGATGGGTCAAACTATAAAAGTGTTCAAATACTATCTTATGCCGCAAAGTACGCATCAAGTTTTTATGGACCATTTAGAGATGCAGTTGGCTCAAAAGGGTCTTTAAAAGGTGATAAAAAAACTTATCAAATGGATTTTAGAAATAGTGACGAAGCATTAAGAGAGGTTGCATTAGATATTAAAGAGGGCGCAGATATGGTTATGGTTAAACCAGGTATGCCATACCTAGATATTATTAAATCAGTTAAAGAAAAATTTAAAATACCAGTTTTTGCATACCAAGTTTCTGGGGAATACAGTTTAATTTCAAATGCAATACAAAAAAAAATAATTAATGAGGATGCTGTCTATGAAAGTTTAGTTGCATTTAAAAGAGCTGGAGCGAGCGCAATTGTTAGTTATTATGCAGATCGAATTGATAAAATTATTAAATAATTATTTAAAAGAATTAATAAATAACAATCTACTATTTGGATAGTTCAAATTATTGGGTTTTAAAATGGTTTTATCAAGATAATCTCCAACTAATTTTAAACCACTTAATAAAGTTTTAACATCATCAACTTTCAAATCTTTTTCAATTAAGAAATTGGGGACATATTTTTTTTCTGAGGAAGAGGTAGCGTAATAAACAGTTTCATTTTCTACAATATCTTTTATAACAAGATTTTCTAATTCAAGATCATACCCAAGTAGTTTTAACAGTTCTAATTCCCAAAAAATATATCTTTTTAACCAATCTTCATCCTTTAAAATTACAAACAGATTATTTATTAAATCATAAACTTTATTATTTGTTTGAGAATCTGCTGTTAAAATCTTGATCAAATTTGTTGCTGTAGTAATGCAAGATAACTTTTGTTTATGGTCAAAATACAATGGACTATAAGCATTTAAAATTTCAATTTTAAAGTAACCAATTCTATTTTCATTTTTAGAGCTATAATTAACATGTAGTTTATTTCCAATTTGCAGATAGTTTTTAATCTTCTTTGAAGTTCCACCAAAAATAATACCTGAAACTTTTCCGTGATTTTTGGTATATATTTCAGAAATTAGGGAATTTTCACTATACCTATTTTTACTTATTAAGAAACTTTCATCACTCCAATTCATAATAAATTTATTTTATACTTTTTAGACATTCTGTTGCTGCATTTTGTTCCGCATCTTTTTTGGATTTACCAGATGCAATAAAATATTTAGTATTAGGAAGTTTTACACCAACCTTAAACAAAGGTTTGTGACGTGGACCTGTATTAGTGATTATTTTATAAATTGGAAGTTTTTTAAAATTTTTTAATGCTAATTCTTGTAATTTAGTCTTAGCATCAATTTGAGTAATCTTGCTTCTTTTAATATGATTTTGCCATAAATCTAAAATAAATTTTTCAACTATACCTAGTCCTTTTTCAAGATAGATAGCCCCCACTAAAGCTTCACAACAATCAGAAATAATTTTATCTTCTATTTTAATTGATTTATTTTTTGGGTTAAATGTTTGAATAAAATTTTCTAATTTTATATTTTTTGCTATTTCTAGGCAGGTATTTTTATTTACCAAAGATGCAAATTTTTTGTCCAAAATACCTTCTTTTTCATTTGGATATATTTCTAGAAGTTTTTTTGCAATTACCAAACCAAGTACACGATCCCCTAAAAACTCAAGTTTTTCATTATTTGTTTTTGAGTCAAAACTTTTATGTGTAAGTGATTGGGATAATAAATCTTTATTCTTAAATTTAATATTTATTTTTTTTTCTAATACTTGGTAATTAATTTTCATTAATTTATTTTATCAAAAGTTCTGTCAAATCTTATTGATTTATGCCACTTCCAAAAAGCAAAAATACTACCAATTTTTTTATCAGATGAAAAAAAAATAAATTGAGCTTTACCTACTAAATTATCTTTATGCACATAACCTACACTAGAAAGAAATCTACTATCTTTAGAGCAATCCCTATTATCTCCTAAAAAAAAATAATGATCTTTTGGAACTGTAAAAACATCTGAGTTTTGATAGGTGTAATCTTTTAAATAAACTGTATGAAATTTTTTTCCATTAGGTAGTTTTTCTTCAAGCTTAAAAACATCTATTGACCTGCTGCCACAATATATTTTAGTTTTATTTAAAACTTTAGATTTTAATATTTCACTATTATTTAAATATAAGTTTGAATCTATAAATTGAATTCTATCACCAGGTAAACCTATTAATCTTTTAATATAATCTGTTCTATTATCTGCTGGTGTTTTAAAAACTACAACATCACCTCTATTAGGGCTACTAAACAAAATCCTTTTATTCAATATTGGAGGACTAAAAGGAAAAGAATGTTTACTATATCCATAAGAATATTTTGTTACGAATAGTCTATCTCCAACAAGTAAAGTGGGCTCCATAGATGATGATGGAATATAAAAAGGTTGAATAAATAAAGATCTAATTATAACTGCAATTATAAGTGCATAAAATAGTGTTTTTATATTTTCTGAAAAAAAATCTTTATCTAGTTTCATATTGATTGAATTATAGTAAATGCAGTTGAGTAATCCTTTTCATCTGAAATTGAAAGAAAACAATTAAATTTTTTTATTTTAAATCTCATTTTAATTATCTGAGTAATTTTTTTTGTTTTTAAATAATAAGGTTTGCCCTTTTTATCATTAACTATTTCTATATCATTAAAGTTAAGATTGCCCCTAAAACCCGTCCCTAAGGCTTTAGCAAAAGCTTCTTTTGCAGCAAACCTTTTAGAAAAATAACCTACTTTATTTTTGGATAAAATTGATTGAGCAAGTTCTTTGCTACTGTAAATTCTTTTCTTAAACTTGAGGTTTTTTATTGAGTTTTTTATTCTCTTATTTTCAATTATATCAACTCCTATGCCAAGAATTTTCATAAATTATTTTTTTATAATTTTTTTAAAATTTCTAATAACTTTTGACAAACCAAAAAAAATAGACTCTCCAATAATAAAATGACCAATATTAAATTCTTGAATTTCATTAATTTTAGAGAGTATTTTTGTTGTTTGATAATCAAGTCCATGGCCAGCATGCACTTCAATATTAAGTTTTTTTGCAAGTAAGGAACTTTTTTTAATTCTATTTAGCTCAGTGTAATAATTTTTTTTTGATTTTACTAAATTTGAAAGTCTTCCAGTATGTATTTCAACGCAATCTGTATTTAAATCTTTTGAAAGTTTAATGTCTCTTATAGTTGGATTTACAAACAAACTTGTACGAATTTTAGCTTGCTTAAATATTTGAATTATATTTTTTAATTTTTTTTGATTTTTATCTAAATTTAGTCCCCCTTCTGTTGTTATCTCTTTTCTATTCTCAGGAACAATACAAATATAATTGGGTTTAATTTTAAGTGCATTCTTAACAATTTTATCATTCATCGAAATTTCAAGATTGACCAATATTTTTTTTAACTTACAAATTTTTTTAGCATCTAAATCATTAATGTGCCTTCTATCTTCACGTAAATGAATTGTAACTGAATCTGCTCCCATCTTAACAACTTCGGTAGCGGCATAAAATGGGTCGGGGTGAATCTCCCCTCTAGCATTTCTTAAAGTTGCTATGTGATCAATATTTACACCTAATCTTTTCACTTAATAAATCTACTTCCAGGTGTTGAAATAGGGATTAGCTTAAGACTTTCAGGTAATTGTTTTTTACTAAATGTAGGTACGTCAATTTTTAAGTGTGATGTAATATCAGTTTTAATTTTCAATGATTTCTTAGTTGATCTATCAATTATTGATGCGAAACCTAAAAGTATAGCATTTGCTTTTTTAATTAATTTTACACATTCCATACTAGATTTTCCTGTCGTTATAACATCTTCTATGATCAAAACTTTTGACCTTTTTTTAATATTAAAACCTCGTCTCAAAGTAAATTTTCCATTTACTCTTTCACAAAAAATTGTTTCTTTTTTTAATAGTTTACCTATTTCGTAGCCAATGATAACACCACCCATTGCAGGCGCTAAAATCAAATCAATCTTTTTATATTTTTTCTTAATTTTGTTAGCTAAAGATTTACAAATTTTTTCAGCTAATACTGGATAACTTAAAAGTTTTGCACATTGAATATATTTTGATGAATGCAACCCTGAAGATAAAACAAAATGTCCTTCTAGGAGTGCATTAGTTTTTTTTAAAATATCTAAGGATTTTTTGTGTGAAAGCATTTCTTTTATCTTCGTGTCTAATTATCTTAAATTTTATACCTTTTTGTTTAAGCTCTGCAATAAAATTTGTGAAGTTTTTGAGGTTAGTTATTATTAATTTGAATTTAAAATTTATATACTTTAAGTTTTTTCCTGCCATTTCAACATTGGAAATATTTAGTTTATGGCTACCTATTAATGAGCTTATGTCGCCAAGTTGACCTGGTTGATCTGGTAAAGATATCCATAATGTAGTGTTATATTTTTTAGTTCTTTCTTCTTTTTGCTCACCTTTATCATGCCAATACCTTCTTATTGCTGCTCTAGCTTTACCTGTTTTAGTAGTGGGTATCCAGTGAAGTGATGGTGATTGATTTTTTGATGTAATTATATTTACCCTATCACCATTTCTTAATATGTCTTGTAATTCAGATTTATTTCCATTGATCTCACAACCAATTGCTGTATTTCCAACCTTTGTATGAACGGCGTAAGCAAAATCTATAGCTGTAGCATCCTTTGGTAACTTAATTACTGAACCTTTTGGAGTGAAACAAAAAACATTTTCCTGAAACATTTGAAGTTTTGTATATTCATAAGAATGTTCTGGATTTTCATTTTTTTCTATAATTTCAACTAGATCTTTCAACCAATCGTATTCTTTCCAACTTAAGGCATTAAAACGTTCAGAAGATTTATATTGCCAATGAGAAGCAACACCTCGTTCTGCAAATTCGTGCATTTTTTTTGTTCTAATCTGTATTTCAATGGGTTTTTTTTTAGATCCTATTACTGATGTATGAATGGACTCATATCCATTAATTTTTGGTGAAGATATATAATCTTTAAATTTACCAGGTATGCAGTTCCATCTTTTATGGAAAATGCCTAACGTCTTATAGCAATCATCAACATTATCTAAAATAATTCTAAAACCAATGATGTCTGTAATTTGTTCTAAAGATACTCTTTTTTTTTGTACTTTTCTCCATATAGAAAAAGGTGTTTTTTCTCTTCCATAAATTTCAGCATTAATATTATTTTCATTTAAAATTTCACTCAATTCAAAAGAGAGAACTTCAAACACATCTTTTGTATCTAATTTAATTTCATCAAGTCTTTTCTTAATTAATTTCCTTGCATCATTATTTAATATTTCGAATGATAAATCTTCAAGTTCATCTCTAATTGTATGCATGCCCATTCTATCTGCTAGAGGGGCATAAATTTCCATAGTTTCTTGTGCTATCCTCAATTTCTTTTCTTCTTTTGTAATAGCTTTTATCGTTCTCATATTATGTAATCGATCAGCTATTTTAACTAATAAAACTCTTATATCTTTTGAGGTAGCTAAAATTAATTTTCTAAAATTTTCAACTTTAGAATTTGCTCCAGCTGTATTTTCAAATACTGAAATTTTTGTAACGCCCTCAACTAAATCAGCAACTTCATCACCAAATTCATTTTTAATAGTTTCGTATGTTGCAAAAGTATCCTCTATAGTGTCATGCAATAATCCAGTAGTAATTGTTGCGCTATCTAATTTTAAATCTGTTAAAATATTTGCTACTTCAATCGGGTGAACAGAATATGGGTCACCAGATGCTCTTTTTTGATTATGGTGAGCCTTAACAGCAAAGTTGTAAGCTTTATCCAGTCTCTCGTGATTTAAGAATTTATTATAAACTTTTACCTTATTAATGAGATCAGTAGAATTAAGCATATTTCATTATAGCATTAATTCAAATTTGTTTAATAGATCTAATATCTTCATTTGACAGGGAAAAAATCAACTTTTTTATATTAGTTTTTTTAATTGGGTGAACCCAATTTTTTTCAATTTCAAACAGAGGAAATAAAACAAAGCTTCTTTTATGCATCATTTTATGAGGTAAATTTAATTTATCATTTAAGATTAAACCATTAAAATCAATAATATCTATATCACATACACGTGGTGAATTTTTGGCTGTTTTTTTTCTTCCTAGATTAACTTCAATAGATTTACAAATACTCAAAAGTTCGTATGCTTCAATTTGGCATCTAATTTTTAAAACAATGTTTAAAAATTTTGGATTTTTTGGATTTGGCCATGATGGGGTTTCATAATATTTTGAAATTGCAATTAATTTTATATTTTTTTCCTCTAATAGTGATTTGGCTTTTTCAATATTAGATATTCTATTTCCAAGATTTGAGCCTATACCTAGGTAAATATTTTTAGCTTGATTTTCTGATGTATCTTGCTTTGTCACGGTTCCAATCTCTATTTTTCTTTGTTGCTCTTTTATCAAATTGTTTTTTCCCTTTTGCTACTGCTAATTCAATTTTAGCCTTCCCTTTTTTAAAATACATTTTAGTTGGAACTATTGTAAAACCATCTTTCTGCATCTTTCCAATTAGTTTATTAATTTCTTTCTTATTAAGTAAAAGCTTTCTTTCATCAGTTGGACCATGGTTAGAATAACTTGCTTGCTTGTATGCTGCTATATGAGAATTAATTAAAACTAATTCTCCATTTTTTTCAACAGCGTATGAGTCTGCTATATTAACTTTTCCATCTCTAATAGATTTAATTTCTGAACCTTTTAAAACAATTCCTGCTTCTAAAAGGTCTTCAAAAAAATAATTGAAACTAGCTTTTCTGTTTAAACAAATAATTTTTAAACCAGGATTGGTTTTTTTGTTCATTAAATCAATTTTGCTGATTCTAAAGCTTTTTTTATAATTGTTTTTGCACCATCAGTCACCTTCACCAAAGGAAGTCTAACTTCATCATCGCATAAGTTCATTAATTTGGCTCCAAACTTAACTGGACTTGGGTTGCTCTCAACAAACATTGCATCATGAACTGGTTGCAAAATATTATCTAATTTTTCAGCTTCAATTAAATCATTTTCATCCTTAGAAACAGAAAGTTTTTGAAAATCTGAACAAAGCTTTGGCGCTATATTTGCGGTAACACTTATTGCTCCAACACCGCCTCTTTTATTAAATTCAAATGCATTTTCATCATTTCCTGTCATTTGAATAAATTCTTTACCCATTTTAGATAATTGTTGATCGACTCTATCAAGATCTCCTGTTGCATCTTTTACACCAACTATATTTTTTAATTCAAATAATCTGGCCATAGTATCAACTGACATATCTATTACAGATCTGCCTGGTATATTATAAATTATAATAGGAATTCCACATTTATCATTGATAGCTTTATAGTGTTGGTACAATCCTTCTTGCGTAGGCTTATTATAATAAGGAGTTACAATTAGAGCTCCATTTGCACCTGCTTTTTCAGCATGTGAAGTTAAAGAAATTGCTTCCTCCGTTGAATTTGATCCAGTTCCAGCTATTACAGGAATTTTGCCACTACTTTCATTTATGCATAAATCAATAACTCTTTGATGCTCATCATGATTTAATGTGGGAGACTCACCTGTAGTCCCAGCTGGTACAAGACCGCTAGTTCCATTATCCATATGAAAGTGGATTAATTTTATATAAGCTTCATCATCAAGGCTATTATTTTTAAATGGCGTGATTAAAGCAACATTTGATCCTTTGAACATAAATACTTATAACATAGTTTATAGATTCATATACTAAAAGATTATGCATAAAAAATTATTATTTATTGGTTTGATAATATCATTCTTATTAAATTCTAATAATCTTTCTGCTGAAACATCTGTATTAATTCCTTTAAAAAAGCCAACTCTTACAAAGGAAGAGCTGGCAAATAAATTATCTAAAAATATTCTAAAACCGATTAAAAAGCCCAAAAAAAATTATGATATTAAAATTGAAGAAAAAAATATTACTGAAGTTAAAGAGTTAAAAAAAGATAAAAAGCTATCATTTAAAATTCCAAAAAAAAAACCATCTATATCTGGAACCACAACATCTCGAAATATAAAAATATCAAAATATTATAATAAAAAAGATTTTAGTATTGCAAAAAAAGCTATTGCTGAAATGCAAAAAAACAGATGGACTTCATCTTTAAAAAGCGCCAAAAGAGCCAAAGATAAATCGATATATAATTTTATAAAGTGGAGATATTTACTAACAACAGGAAATCAGGCATCTTTTTATGATTATAAGGTATTTATAGAGCAAAATAGTCAATATCCACGGATAGATAGATTGAGATATTTAGCAGAACACAAATTATCGACTGCAAGAGTATCTCCAAAAAAAATAATTAATTGGTTTAGTAAAAAAGAACCATTCAGTGGTTTTGGAAAGATGATACTTGGAGAAAGTCTTGTTTTAACTGGAAATAAAGCAAAAGGTAAAGATCTGATAAAAGAAGGATGGGTTACAGCTGATCTATCCAAAAATGAATTAAAATTTTATAGAAAAAAATTCAAAAAATATCTTAATGCAGATGATTATATAAAAAGAGCAGATTACTTAGCATGGAATAGCAAACATTGGGATCTTAAGAGATTATTAAGATATTTGCCCAAAGATTATGAGCTTTTATATACAGCTAGACAAATATTAATGACAAAGGGATATGGTGTTGACCAAGCTATTAAAAATGTTCCTGAGAAATTTAAAAATGATGCGGGATTGAACTATGATCGTTTAAAATGGAGAAGAAAAAAAGGTCGTGTAGACTCATCTACTGAAATCTTATTAAAGATAAGAAATGATAAAGATTATTTAGTGATGCCTGACAAGTGGTGGAAAGAACGTGAGATAATATCAAGATCACTTATTTATAAAAAAAAATATGAAATAGCCTATAAAATTTCAAGCAATCATGGAATGACAAAGGGCTCTAATTATGCAGCTGCTGAATGGATGAGTGGCTGGATAGCTTTAAGTTTTTTAAATAATCCTTTAATAGCAAAAGATCATTTTCACAATTTTTATAATAACGTAAATTATCCAATCAGCACATCTAGAGGAGCTTTTTGGCTTGGTAGAACGTATGAGAAATTAGGAGATCGTGCACAATCTAACAAATGGTATCAAGAGGCTTCAAAATATCTAACCACATATTATGGTCAACTAGCTTTTTTAAAGTTAAATCCTAATGAAAAATTTGTCCTTAATAAAGATATGTTAGTTGATAATAAATATAGATATATTTTTTTTAATAAGGAATTAGTTAAAATTGTCTATCTTTTAAACGAATTAAAAAAAGATAAATATACAAAATTTATCTTAAGACATCTTGCTAATGATAATATTAATAAAGGTAGTGAAGTTTTAGCTGCAGAACTTGCAACCAATATTGAAAGGTATGACTTTGCAATTCAAGTATCAAAAATAGCATCTTACAAAAAAAGATTTCATAATAAATTTAATTATCCGATAATAAGTACACCCAAAACTATTAATGGACGTAAAATTCCTGAAAGTGCACTTATTTTATCTATAATAAGACAGGAAAGTGAATTTGATTTAAGTGCAAATAGTCATGCGGGTGCAAAGGGATTGATGCAACTTATGCCTTACACAGCCAAACTAGTTTCTAAACAAGCAAAACTCCCTTATTCAAAATCAAGATTAACGACAGATCCTGAATATAACATTAATTTAGGGTCTCACTATATTGCGGGTTTGATATTACAATATGATGGAGCTTATCCTTTTGCAGTTGCAGCGTATAATGCTGGACCGAATAGAGTTAAGTACTGGAAAAAGATTAACAAGAACCCTCAAAAAAAACAAATTGATTATATTGATTGGGTTGAGTTAATAAAATTTAGAGAAACCAGAAACTATGTTCAGAGAGTTTTAGAGAACTACAATGTGTATAGATATATTTTAGAAAAAAAACCGATCCCTATGAAAGATTTTTTCAAAGATCACCCTTTATTTTAGTGGCGGAAGAGGAGGGATTCGAACCCTCGGTACAAGTTTCCCCGCACGGTCATTTAGCAAACGACTGGTTTCAGCCTCTCACCCACTCTTCCACTGCGACATTGATATATCCGATTGTATTGAATATTCAATATTTATAAAGTAATTATTGGCTAATAATGAAAAACAAATACTCAATATTTTCGCTTATAAAAAATGCGTTTAGCCATCATGAGAATTGGCAAAAAGCTTGGAAAGACCCGCAACCCAAGAAAGAATATGATGCAGTTATTGTTGGTGGTGGTGGTCATGGTCTTGCAACCGCTTACTATTTAGCAAAAAAACATAATTTAAAAAATATTGCAGTTGTTGAAAAAGGCTGGATTGGTGGCGGAAACACAGGAAGAAACACTACAATTATAAGATCTAATTATTTATGGGATGCAAGTGCAGGCTTATATGATCATGCTTTAAAAATTTGGGAAGGTTTATCTCAAGAATTAAATTATAATGTTATGTTTAGTCAAAGAGGTGTAATGAATCTTGCACACAATTTACAAGATGTAAGAGACTTAAAGAGAAGAACTCATGCCAACAGATTAAATGGTATTGATGCAGTTTACCTTAGCACTGAAGAAGTTAAAAAATTTTGTCCAATCATTAATACTTCGCCTGATATTAGATACCCAGTCTTAGGTGGCACTTTACAAAGAAGAGCCGGTACAGCAAGACATGATGCTGTTGCTTGGGGTTACGCTAGAGGCGCTGATGAAATGGGCGTAGATATTATTCAAAATTGTGAAGTAAAAGCAATTAAAAGAAACGGTGATACTGTTGAAGGTTTAGAAACTACAAAAGGTTTCATTAAAACAAAAAAAATTGGAGTTGTTGCTGCTGGTCATTCAAGTGTAATTGCAAACATGGCTGGTCTGAGACTTCCTTTAGAAAGCAAACCATTGCAAGCTTTAGTTTCAGAACCTGTAAAACCAATTATAGATACTGTAGTTATGTCAAACGCAGTTCACGCTTACGTAAGTCAATCCGATAAAGGAGAATTAGTTATTGGTGCCGGAACAGACGATTATGTTTCTTATTCTCAAAAAGGAAGTCATCAAATTGTTGAGGGAACATTAAATGCTATATTAGAGCTTTATCCAATTTTTAGTCGGATGAGAATGTTGAGACAATGGGGAGGAATAGTTGATATTTGTCCTGATGCCAGTCCTATTTTAAGCAAAACAACAATTAAAGGATTGTATTTTAATTGTGGTTGGGGCACAGGTGGATTTAAAGCTACTCCTGGTTCTGGAGATTTGTTTGCACACACAATAGCAAATGATGAGCCACATAAACTTAATGCTGCATTTAATTTAAATAGATTTGTAAGTGGTGACCTTGTAGATGAGCATGGTGCTGCAGCGGTTGCACACTAATGTTTTTAATTAATTGTCCTTATTGTGGTGAACGAGACCAACAAGAGTTTAAAGCTGGTGGTGAAGCACACATAGAAAGACCAAAACAACCGACAGAATTGAGTGATGATGAGTGGGCAGAATATCTTTTTATGAGAAAAAATATAAAAGGTGTTCAATTTGAAAGATGGAACCATGCTCATGGATGTAGAAAGTGGTTTAATATGATCAGAGATACATCAAATGATGAAATAAAATTAGTTTATAAAATGGGCGAAAAACCCCCATCAGAATAATAAATATGCAAAAAACCTTAAGAGTTAAAACTAGTGAATACATTGATGAAACTAACAGAGTTTCATTTAAGTTTAATGGTAAATCTTATTATGGATTTAAGGGTGATACTTTAGCGTCTGCCCTACTAGCTAATAATGTACATTTAGTTGGAAGAAGTTTTAAATACCATAGACCAAGAGGAATTATGACAGCTGGATCGGAAGAACCAAATGCAATAGTTCAGGTGAATGATAATACTGATAGAACTGAACCTAACGTAAGAGCTACAGAAGTTGAAATTTACGATGGTTTAGAAGCCTCAAGTCAAAACTGTTGGCCAAATGTTAATTTTGATATTGGAGGAATAAATAATGTTATCTCTCCTTTTTTGCCTGCAGGCTTTTATTATAAAACTTTTATGTGGCCAGCTAGTTTTTGGGAAAAATATGAATATTTCATAAGACATTCGGCAGGACTTGGTAAATCTCCAAAAGAAAAGGATCCAGATGTTTATGATCACAAATATATCCACTGTGATGTTTTAGTGGTTGGAGCTGGTATAGCTGGAATACTTGCAGCAAAAAATGCTGCTAAAAATAATTTAAAAACTTTATTGGTTGATGAGAAAAATGAGCTAGGTGGAGCAACTATTTTTCAAAATAGAGAATTCAACAAAATTGAAAACCAAAGTTCATCTGATTGGTTAAAAAAAGAAATTCAAGAGCTTAAAAATATAAAGAACCTTGAAATTAAAACTCGAACAAGTGTAGCAGCTTACCATGGATATAATTATTTATTAGCAAGAGAAAATTTAACTGATCATTTAGAAAAAAAACATAAACAAGGTAAAATTAGACAAAGGCTTTTAAAGATAAGAGCTAAAAAAGTTATTTTAGCTACTGGAGCTCTAGAGAGACCTCTTATTTTTAATAACAATGACAGACCTGCAATTATGCTTTCTTCTGCAGTTAAAAAGTATGCAGATTTTTATGGTGTAATTTGTGGTCAAAAAACAGTTTTCTTTACTAACAATGATAGCGCTTATGAGAGTGCATTATGCCTTCACAATAAAGGAGTAAAAGTTGAGGCCATAATTGATATTAGGGATAATTCAGATTCAAAAATTGTTAAAGCTGTAGAAGATGCAGGAATTAAGATTCACTGGTCTCACACTGTTGTCGACACTAGTGGATATAAAAGATTAAAAAACATATCAGTAATGAAATTATCCAATGATGGTATGTCAGTCACTGGAAATAAAGTTGAAATTTCATGTGATTGTTTAGGTGTGTCAGGCGGATGGACCCCTGCTGTTCATCTATTTACACAATCTGGTGGAAAACTATCTTTTGATGAAGAAAATAAAGTATTTTTACCTAATAAATACCCATCTGAACAAATAAGTATTGGTTCATGCAATGGTGATTTTAAGATTAATGAAATTATAAAAAATCTATCTAAAGATTTAAAAGATTTTTTAAAAATTGAACAAACTGATTTTGATAATATCAGTGTTGATAGCTACGAGGAAAAATCAAAAAGAAATATCTGGTTACTACCTTCGGATAAACCAATTGGAAAAACAAATCCTTTTGTCGACTATCAAAACGATGCAACAGCTAAAGATATCAAGTTGGCATTAAGAGAAGGCTTTAGATCAATTGAACACGTTAAAAGATACACAACAACAGGAATGGGAACTGATCAAGGTAAATTAGGTAATATGCATGCACTGGGTATAATTGCGGATACAGCTGGTGTTAAAATGGGAGAACTTGGAACAACGACATTTAGACCTCCTTATACACCTTTAACTTTTGGAACAATTGTTGGTCGAAACGTTGGTGAATATTTTGATATATTTAGAAGAACACCAATGAATGATTGGCATATTCAAAATAAAGCAGAATTTGAAAATGTTGGTCAATGGAAAAGAGGTTGGTACTATCCTGTTAACGGTGAAACGATGCATCAAGCTGTGCAAAGAGAAAGTAAAGCTGCAAGAGAAAGTGCTGGAATATTAGATGCTTCTACTCTTGGAAAGATTGATATTCAAGGTAGTGATGCATCAGAATTCTTAAATAGAGTTTATACGAACGCTTGGTCAAAACTCGCTATAGGAAAATGTAGATATGGATTAATGCTTAATGAAGACGGAATGGTTTACGATGATGGTGTAACTACAAGATTAGGAGAAAATCATTATTTAATGACAACAACAACTGGCGGAGCAGCTAATGTTTTAGGTAAACTTGAGGATTATCTTCAAACAGAATGGCCAGAACTAGATGTATACCTTACTTCGGTAACCGATCATTATGCAACAGCTAGTGTCTGTGGTCCAAATAGTAAAAAAATATTAAATAAAATAATTCCAGATCTAGATTTGTCAGATGATAGTTTTCCTCACATGTCTTTTAAAGAAGCAAAAGTAGATAATATCAAATGTAGAGTTATGAGAATTAGTTTTACAGGTGAACATAGTTATGAAATTAATATACAGGCAAGTTATGGTAAGTCTCTTTGGGAAAAATGTATAGATGCCGGTAAAGAATTTAACATTACTCCATATGGAACTGAAACAATGCACTTACTAAGAGCTGAAAAAGGTTTTATAATTGTTGGTCAAGATACTGATGGAACAATGACACCTATTGATCTCCAAATGGATTGGATAGTTAGTAAAAAGAAATATGATTTTATTGGAAAAAGATCTCTTTATAGATCCGATACCATGAGAGAAGACCGTAAACAATTAGTAGGTTTAATAACTGATGATCCAAAAATAGTGTTAGAAGAAGGTGCTCAAATTGTATCAGAATTAAATCAAAGTCCAGTGCAAATGCTTGGGCACGTTACATCTAGTTACTACAGCCCAAACCTTAAAAAATCTATAGCTCTTGCAGTTGTAAGAAATGGAAAAAACATGATGGGTAAAAAACTATTTATCCCAATGGAAGACAAAACGATTAATGTTTCAGTTGCAAATCCAGTTTTTTTTGATGAAGAAAATAAGAGGTTAAATGCTTAATTATAATACTTTGTCAAAAGATGAGCTAAATCATAACGGATTATCTATTAGAGAAATTTCACCAATAATGAAACTTAATTTAAGAGGAAAAAAAAGAGAATTTTTTACCACGGTTGGTAAAAATCTTAATATGATCTTACCTACAGAGGCAAACACTTCAACAACGAGTGATAAATTAACAGCAATTTGGCTTAGCCCAGATGAATGGATGATAGTTTCAAATGAACTTGTAAACAAAGATACCAACAAATACGAACTATATGAAATTTTATTTAATAGCATTTCAAAAACGAATTTAGGTGCTGTTATAGATGTAACTGATCAATTTGTTCAATTAGAACTTAAAGGCAAAAATATCTATGAAATTTTTTCAGCTGGATGTCCTTTTAATTTTAATGAATTTAAAGAAAAAATAGGATCAACAACTCAGACAGTTTTAAATCATATAGATGTAATTCTACACCATAAAGAAGAAAATGTTGTAAACCTATTTGTCAGAAGATCTTTTGCTGAACATCTTTGGTCTTGGATTGAAGACAGTGCATCAAGATTATAAACCTATTTTTTTTTTCTATACTCCCATGGCATTTCAAATTTACCTTGCCATATACCTATTTTTTCATTTTTAGCATTAATTTCATCAGATACATACTTTTTTGAATATTTTCTATATGCCACAGCATGACCATTTGAAACTAACCAAGAATTTAAATTTAAATTTCTTTTATAACATTCTCCAATATATCTTTTATATCTATCAATATCCAAAATTTTACAAGTTATTACCTTGTTATTGATTTTTTTTTTTAATTTTTCAGTTGAAATTTTTCCACATGGATAATCTTTTGTAAAAGTAAAAAAAATTATTGTTAAATAAGTTTTTTTACACATTTGTTTAAATTCTGGCGCATCAATTCCATTCAATCTTATTTTTTTTGAATTTATTTTTATTGTGTCACCGTCAATAATTTGAGCATTTCCAGAAATTTCTTTTATCTCTTCAGAACTCACATCGTTATATGTGAGGATAAAAAAAATTGAACATATTATAATTAGAACGATTGCTTTCTTTTTTGTAAAAAACATATTTAAAAGATACTAAACATTAGCTAATTTATGTTTAATATAATATTTAACATAAAATAGTAATATCAATGATATCAACCATTGAAAGATAGCCCAAATATAAAAAAAAGTTTTAAAATCCGCATTAATAAATCTGGCTATATAAAATGATAATATTGGTACAACAACATTTCTTACAATATTATTTAACATAGCCTTCTCAGATTTTTTTAAAGCCATAAAAAATCCATTTGATAAGAAAAATATTGGATAAGCAGGTAAAATAAATGCAGAAATCTTAAGATACATGGAGCCATACATAATGACTTCAGGATTAGATGAAAAGAATTTTGGAACAATATCTGCACTTATAAAAATTACAACGCCTGCAATTAACATTATAAATAGTCCATATTTTATTGATGTAAAATATGATTGCTCAACTCTATCGTAATATTTTGCTCCAATATTTTGAGCTATTATGGATATTATTGCTGTGTTTATACCTAAAATTGGCAACAAAAGAACTTGCTCAATTCTTGTAGCAGATCCATATCCAGCTACAGCGTATTCACCAAATAACCCCACATAAGTAAATACAATAGTAGCAGCTACTGAATAACCCAATATAGCAATAGTGATTGGCATTGATTGAAAAAAAATATTTTTTAAGAAAAAAAATTTAGCATTGAAATGATCTAAGGTTATTTGCTTAATTCTCTGATTATTTAATATTTTTATAAGAATAATTAACAAAGATGCAAATTGTGCAATTAAAGTTGCTATTCCAATACCAGTTATTCCTAATGGTGGAATAAATAAAAATCCAAAAATTAAAATTGGATTTAAAATTATATTTAAGAAAAAAGAAAATATTAAAGCATTTCTGTATGTTTTGGTATCCCCTTCAGCATGTAAAAACGAATTTAAAGCTACTACTAAAATAAATAAGACTGTACCTAAAAAAATTATATTAATATATTCAAGTCCAAGGGTAGTTACCGTATTGGAAGAATTCATTAATTGGAATATATTTTTGCCAAAAGAAAAACCTAAAATTGATACAGCTACTGAAATTATAATTGCATAAATGATGACATTTCCAAAATAACTTAAAACGTTTTTTTCGTTTTTTTCTCCAATACTACTTCCTATTAACGATGTTCCAGCTACTGTAACCCCAATAGATGTTGCAATAATAATAAAATATATTGGAAAAGATTTACTCAAAGCAGATAATGCTTCAGGAGATATTTTTCCTGCATAAAAAGTGTCTACGATTGTATAAAGCGTTTGAAATAAGGTTCCTATACTTGCTGGCACAGCAAGTCTTCTTACTAACAAAGAAACTTCATCTTTTAATAAATTCATTAATTTAAGATTTGTTAATATTCTTTTTGAAAGATATGTCTTTTTCCAGCTTCTTTAGCAAGATTAATTTGTTTTTGCCTCATCCTAAATCTTGATTTTTGATGATCTGTAAGATTATCGTGACAATTTGGACATGAAACACCCTCTTCATATTTTTTTGATTTTTTATCCTTAGGAGATATAGGTTTCCTACAACCGCTGCACATTGAGTAAGAACCAACTTTTAGACCGTGTTTTAAACTAATCCTGTTATCAAATACAAAACATTCACCTTTCCATAAACTATCTTTTTTTTTAGTTTTTTTAAGATAATTTAAAATACCACCATTCAATTGGTAGATATTTTTAAATCCTTTCTTTTTCAAATAAACAGAAGTTTTTTCACATCTAATTCCCCCAGTGCAAAACATAGCTACAGGTTTATCTTTTTTAAGTTTGTTAAGGTATTTAGGAAAGTCTCTAAAATTATCAACATCAGGGTTAACTGATTTTTTGAACGTTCCAACATCGAATTCAAAAGGTTTTCTTGTATCTATTATATGTGTATCTTTTTTTTTGATTAATTTATTCCATTCTTTTGGATCTAAATGTGTGTCTAAATTTCTTTCTTTAGAATTTAAAGTTAAACTCATAGGAACGACTTCTTTTTTAATTTTTACTTTAGGTTTGTGAAAGGGTTGAAATTTACTTTTAGAAGTATTGCTATTATCAAATTCTTTAATAGAAAATATCTTTTTTATTTTATTAATAGCATCTCTAATATCTTTAGTTTTA
>ERZ802822.973-NODE-973-length-18969-cov-12.886248_pt1 | contig 18969 bp, 18 predicted proteins | sample MGYA00345649_ERZ802822 | MGnify/ENA primary metagenome ERZ802822 (study PRJEB30503, sample SAMEA104212359) | marine metagenome | biome: Westerlies Biome; feature: [SRF] surface water layer (ENVO:00010504) within the epipelagic zone...; material: water...
GATCAAAAAAAAGCTGCTGATTTAGGTGTTTCCACTGAAGACATTGGTAAAACAATTGAAACTATATTTGGATCAAGACGTGTAACTAATTTTACTCGAGATGGGAAAGAATATTCTATAATTTTACAAGGAGATATTAAAGATAGACAAGAACCAGAAAGTATAAGTAAAGTTTTTGTAAGATCAAAAAATAATAATAAGCTTGTTTCTATTTCAAATTTAGTTACTTATGATGAAGAAGGTCAGTCTCCTTTCTTAGCAAGATATAATAGACAAAAAGCTGTAACTATTTCAGCAAGACTTGTCGGAGATTATTCATTAGATGAAGCACTGAAGTTTTTAGTTAATGTTGTTGAACAAAACATACCTCAAGCAAAAATTGCTTATAAAGGAGAAAGTGAAGAATATAAAAAAACTAATACTGAACTTTATGTAATTTTTGCATTAGCTCTAATTACTGCTTATCTTGCCATGAGTGCTCAATTTGAAAGCTGGAGGCATCCATTAACAATAATGTTAACTGTTCCTATGGCAATATTAGGTGGTTTACTAGGAATATTGGTAGTTGGTTCTTCTTTGAATGTTTATAGTCAAATAGCTTTAATTATTTTAATAGGGCTCTCTGCAAAAAATGGAATTTTAATTGTAGAATTCGCAAATCAGTTACGTAAAGAAGGTAAAAATATAGAAGTTGCAGTATTCGAGGCAGCAGCAATAAGATTAAGACCCATCCTAATGACAAGTCTATCAACAATTATAGGTGTGTTGCCTCTTATTATCGGGACAGGTCCAGGTGCTGCAAGCAGACTGACAGTTGGAATAACTATTTTTGGCGGAATGTTATTTTCTACTTTCTTTACACTCTATGTCATACCAACAATTTACACGATTGTTGGAAAGAATACTAAAAGAATAGATGCAGTAGAGATAGATTTAAATAAACAACTTAAAAAATAATATACTTATTTTTATCTAAATTCTTTTTACAGAGGGTTAACTGCTTTCTATATTTATTAGCCATATCCTTTACAGATTTTGCATAGATAATAGCTTTTTTATCTTTAGAATAATTTTTATAATCACCCCAACCTTTATAGTAAGCCAAGTATTGTTTATAAGCATCTTTTTTTGAAATTCTTAAAATTTTATTAGTTTTATGAATATACCACCCGATAAAATCAACTGAGTCTTTGAATCTAACTCTTGTAGCTAATGGATTGTTTGTTTCCTTCTTATATTGTTCCCATGTACCTTTCACCGCCTGAGAATAACCAAAAGAACTTGATGGTCTTTTAAATGGAATTACTTTAAATAATTTTCTTCTTGGAGGTTTAGCGAGCCAATCAAAGTCGCTTTCTTTTTTTACGAAGGCCAATTGTAAATGTATCGGAGCCCCCCACTTTTCATAAGATGCTTTTGCATGTTTATACCATAAGTATCTCTCTTCAAAAATTGCACAGCTATTTTGAGTATTTTTAGGAATTGAAGAACAAGCGGTGAGGATAAAAAAAGTAAAGAAAAATATAATTTTTTTTAAATGAATCACTTAAAAACTTATACTAAAATTCAATTAAGCTTTCTCCATTTTTCTGGCCTTATAAAAGATCCCTTCCACAAACCGAGTTTGTTTTCTTTTGCGTATATTTCATCTCTAAGGTAATCTTTTGAATACCTTTTATAAGCTACAGCTAAGCCATTTCTAACCATCCACTTATTCAGATTAATTTTATCTTTATAACAAGTTGCTAAGTACCGCTTGTAGCGATCGCGTCCTGATGAAACACAGTTTATTTGAGACTTATTAATCTTATCTTTTAATTTTTCCTTTGAGATAATTCCGCAAGAGTAATCCTTTTTAAGGTTAAATCCAACAATTGCTGAAATTTCTAAAAACACTTTTTGGCATTGCTGTCTCATTTCAGGAGCATCAATGCCTTCTAATCTAATTTTTTTGGAATTAATATGAACTGTATCTCCATCAATTATTTTTGGATTACCATAAATTTCTTCAGAGTTTAAATTTTGAACTAAAAAAAATATAATTAAAAAATTTAAGAATAATTTAATCATTTTATTAATCTTTTAATAAATATAATTATTAAGACTCCTAAGATATTAGCTATTAAATCATAAAACTCAAAAGCTCTGTTAGGGATTATAAAGTGTAAGATTTCTAAAATAAAAGAAATTAATAGAATAATCTTATAATCAGTAAAAATATTTATAGCTTTTGATCTAACAATTAATGCTAATGTTGTAATGTAACTAAAAAAAATTAAATGATTAATTGAGGTTCCTATTGGATTGGGTATTAAGTTCGGTTGTTGTTCTAAATTTCCATATAAAAAATATCCTAATAAGCTTCCAGGATATAAATATAGAATTAATAAAATAATTAATGAAAAATAATAAACATATTCTAATAGTTTTAATATAGTGTTTTTCATTATCAATTTAATATAGTACATAATAACTAATTTAACTATTATGACTAAATTAATTCTCACTCGACATGGTCAAAGTGTTTGGAATGCAGAAAATAGATTTACAGGCTGGGTAGATGTTGATCTCTCAAATAAAGGTGTTCAAGAAGCAGAAAAATCTGGTCAATTAATTAAAGAATTGAAAATTAAAATTGATGTCTCTTATACCTCATATTTAAAAAGAGCCATAAAAACTTTAACGACGATTCTTAAAATAAACAATTTAGAGCTAAAGTTTAACACTGCTTGGCAGCTTAATGAACGACATTACGGATCTTTAACAGGTCTGAATAAGGAAGAAACAAAGAAAAAAATTGGGGAAGAACAATTTAAAAAATATAGAAGATCTTGGGATATAGCGCCACCTCCCATGAATACAGAGAGTGAGTACCAAACTTTATTTAGTCCTTTAAACTCAAGCATACCGGTTGGGATGACTCCCTTTACCGAGTCTTTAAAAGATACTTATGACAGAGTTGTTCCTTTTTACGAAAATGAAATTAAAAAAAATTTGTCTGCTAAGAAAAATATATTACTATCAGCACACGGTAATTCTCTAAGAGCGCTATGTAAATATTTGCTAAATATATCTGACATAGAAATAAATGAATTAGAAATTCCTACTGGAAATCCTCTAATAATTGATTTTAACGATCAAATGGAGATAAATAAATATTACTACCTAGATAAGGCAAGGGCTAAAAATATCATTTTTAATCGATAATATTTAAATTTGAAATTTTGTTAAACATCTCAAAAGTGTTAAAATGGTAAAACTTTTGTTTACTCTCTATACCGTATAAATCATTTTTATTTATCAAATCATTCCATATTTTATTCATAGAAAAAACTTTAGATTTTTCTGTAATGAGAAAATTTCTACTAGTTATATGAAGGCCTGTAAAAATAAATTGATTTTCCTTTTCTTTAAAGATTGTCTCATTTCTTAAATTAAAATCACCACTAAAAGATTTATCAAGTGATAATTTTTTATTTACTATTAATAAGCTTGGTTTGTTATTTTTGTAAAAAATTTCCTCCAGTTTTTTTGCTTCCTGTAAGTATTTCTTGCTCCATAAAGTATCGGGATTAATCACAAAAAAAGGGCTATCTTTGAATTGTGTAGTGCCTTCTAAAACTCCTCCGCCTGTATCTAATAATAAATCTTTTTCATTTGAAATATAAATTTTTACATTAAAATTTTTCTTACTTATATAAGTTGTAATTTGATCGGGTAAGTAATGAACGTTTATACTTATTTCTTGTACACCATGATCAATTAATAAATTTATTGCTCGCTCTATTAAACTGATACTATTTATTTCTAATAAAGGTTTAGGTGTTTTGAGTGTTAGCGGTTGCATTCGTTTGCCAATTCCAGCGGCTAAAACCATTCCATATTTAATCATATTTTATTTAATTGTCTTAATTTTTTAATGGACAAATTTTTGTTAATTAAAATATTCAAATTTTTAAATATCGGATTTCTTAGTCTCCTTTCTATAAGTGTCCAAGTATAAGGTAAAAATTTTAAATAATTATTTTTTCCATCTCTTATAGATAGACGTACAAAGATACCTAAAATTTTAAGATTTCTTTGTACAGACAAAATATCAAAATCGTTTTTTAAATTTTCTATGTCATCTTTTTTTAATTTTGAATTCTTGTGGTAAAAATGAATTAAATTATTTTGTAAATTGTTGGGTAATTTTATTCTCACATCGTCAATTAAAGATGCTACATCATATAGAGGATTTCCTATAATAGCATCCTGGCTGTCAATTAACCCTAATTTTTTCTTTTTGACCATAATATTAGAAACATGAAAATCTCTATGAACAAAAGTGTTATTACTAAATTTCAACTTTTTATAAATTTTATTTAATTCTGCTTTTAGTAATTTTTTAATTTTACTAATTTTTTTCTTTTTAAGAAAATATTTTAAATACCAGTCAAAAAATAAATCGGACTCTTTATGTAAATTATTTAGACTATATTTCGAAAATTTAACTTTAAATTTTCCTAACTTATAATATTTCTTGACTTTAATTTTTTGAACTTTGATTATGATTTTTATTACAGATTTATAGTCATTTAATTTACTTTTTTTTGATATAACATAGTCATAAAAAGATTTCTCTCCCAAATCAGAAATTTCAATCATGTCATTGCTGTAATGATTGCTTAATAGTTTAGGAGCATTAATTTTATTAACATTTAAAATTTTATTTACTACTGCATAAACAATTAAGTTTTTAAACTTTTCTTTTTTTGCAGAAACTATTATGGAAGTTTTATTTTTCTTTTCTAATCTATAAAATTCTCTAAAAGAAGCATCACCTGAAATTTTTTTTAATTTATACTTCATCTTCTAAATTTGCCCATTTTTCAAAACCAATAAATTTCATATTTCTTTCATTTTCGTGCTGGCCATACTCTAAATGTATTTCTAGCTTATTTTTTAATGGGGTTTTAATTAAATCTGGCCATTCGATCACTTTTATAGTGCCTGATCCATCAGAAAAAATGCCTAGATGTTCCAGTTCCGCTGCTTTCTTAATCCGATAAAGGTCATAGTGCATAATTTTTAGATCTTGAATGTCATATTCATATAAAAGATTAAAAGTAGGACTTAAAACTTCAGTTTCCTTTAAACCGTTTTGTTTTTGTAAATTGTTGATTAGATGTCTTGTAAATGTAGTTTTTCCTACTCCAATTTCACCTATAAGAAATATACAATCTCCTTTTTCCAATTTTTTTGAAATTTTTGCAGATATAGAATTTAGATGATCTAAAGATTTTACAATCATTAGCTACTATTTAGTAGCGGTAAGTATCTGGTTTAAATGGCCCTGATGTTTTAACGCTAATATAATCGGCTTGATCTTTTGACATTTTTGTTAACTTCGCCCCAACTTTTTCTAAATGCAGCATTGCTACTTTCTCATCGAGATGCTTAGGTAACACATAAACTTTGTTTTCGTATTTATCTGAATTGTTCCACAATTCGATCTGCGCAATAACTTGATTAGTAAATGAAGCGCTCATCACAAAACTTGGGTGTCCGGTTGCACAGCCTAAATTAACTAGTCTACCTTCTGCTAAAAGTATAATTCTTTTTTTACTAGGTAGTTCTATTTCATGTACTTGGGGTTTAATTTCGTCCCACTTATAGTTTTTTAAAGCTTCAACCTGAATTTCATTATCAAAGTGACCAATATTACATAATATTGCTCGATCCTTCATATCTCGCATGTGGTCTGCAGTAACAATATCTTTATTTCCAGTAGCTGTAACAACTATATCTGCGTCTTTGATTGCTTCGTCCATTACTACAACTTCATAACCTTCCATAGCAGCTTGAAGAGCACAGATAGGATCCGTTTCAGTAACCATAACTCTTGCTCCAGCTTGTCTCAATGAAGCAGCGCTTCCTTTTCCGACATCACCAAATCCTGCAACAATTGCAACTTTACCAGACATCATTACATCGGTTGCCCTTTTAATTCCATCTACAAGACTTTCTCTACATCCATATAAGTTATCAAACTTAGATTTTGTAACAGAGTCATTTACATTTATTGCTGGAATTAATAATTCATTATTTAATTCCATTTTTTTAAGAGCCAAAACACCAGTAGTTGTCTCTTCAGAAACTCCTTTAACATCTTTTAGTAAATTTTTGTAATCTTTGTGCATTAAAGCTGTTAGATCGCCACCATCATCAAGTATCATATTTGGTTTCCAATCCTTTTTACCCTCTACAGTTTGTTTAACACACCACCAGTACTCTTCCTCTGTTTCACCTTTCCAGGCAAATACAGGAATACCAGCTTTAGCAATAGCTGCAGCTGCATGATCTTGCGTAGAAAAAATATTACAGGAAGACCATCTTACTTCTGCACCAAGCTCAACTAATGTTTCAATTAGCACAGCAGTTTGAATAGTCATATGAAGACACCCTAAAATTTTTGCTCCTTTTAGAGGATGTTTACCTTTGTACTCTTTTCTTAAAGCGATTAGACCTGGCATTTCAGTTTCGGCTAGAGAAATCTCTTTTCTTCCAAAATCTGCTAGATTTATGTCTTTTACTTTATAATCTTGGGCCATATTGAAAATGTTATTATCAACTTAAATTATCCTTAGCAAGAAAGAATACTAGGAAAATTTTGGCAATAATACCTCTACCTGTGCCCCTTTGGTATTTAGTCTATTTGAAGCAGCAATTGTTCCTTTATGAAGTTGAACTATATTCTTTACAATATTTAAACCTAATCCTGAATGTTTACCAAAACTCTTAGGCCTATTACTATAAAATCTTTTAAAAATTTTTTGTGGTGATGCTTCAGAAAATCCTGGTCCTTCATCTTTTATGGTCATCAATAAATTATTTGAAGTCTCTTCAATCTTTATCTCAATTTTCTGACTTTCCTGACTAAATGAAATAGAATTGTCTAATAAATTGGCTACAACTTGCTCTAACCTATTGCTTATTCCTAAAATGAAGTAACCCTCTTTACTTTTCACTACGTCACTTACAATAATTTTTATATTTTTGTTTTGGTTGACCAAATCTTGCTTAAAATCTTCTACAACACTGTTTATAATTTCTATTAAATTAATCTTGCTCATTTTTTCTCTAGATAACGATGCTTCATCTTTTAACATTTGAGAGTAATCGGTAATTAATCTTTCAATACGTTCAACGTCGTGATTTATTATTTTCAATAATTTTTCACTATCATTTTTCTCTGTAGTTTTATCTAAAAGTTCAGAAGCACTTTTCAAAGAAGCCAAAGGATTTCTAATTTCATGCGCTAGGTCGTTTGAAAAAGTTTCAGCTCTATTAGTTCTTTGTTGTAATTCTTTAGTCATCTCATCAATTGATAATGTTAACTTTCCTATTTCATCATCTCTAATGAAAACTTTTTTCATATCTAAATTATGATTTGATTTTTTTTTGATCGCATCACTAAATTTAACTAATAGACCAATAGGTTTTAAAATATATTTATTAAGAAATAGAGAAAAAATTAAAATTACAATTGCTACTGCAATCATAGTTCTAATTATAAAAGCCTTTCTCTCTTTTACAGCTATTATAATGTCATTGGCTTGTTCGGATACAACAATGTACCCAATGTCTCTTTCTTGAAATTTAATTTTACTTAAAGTGCTAACAATGAAATTATTTTTTTCATCATCTGTTAGCGTCATTATTTCTTCATCATATTTATTTACTATAATATCTTTAATTTCATCTTTTTCTTCCTCCTCGAGTCTTTCTTCTATCTCAGGAGTAATTGTATCTCCTCCTAAGATTTCCTCAAATATAATTTCTGATCTCGAGAAAACACTTTGGTCCAAATCTAAAATATTTGTATCCCCAATAAGATTTCCTGATAAGTCATAAAACTGAACACGGTCTAAGCTTTGAAATAAAAATCTAGTTGATAACAAAAACTCTCTTATTCCTTTTTTTGTGTAATCTATATTAAGTCTTTCCAGATTTTCTTTTGTATTATTAATTACAATCTTATGATTTGATGACCTATCATTTACAAGTGTTGGCTGGATAGCTTCAAGATAAATAATAGTAAAAAGTCCGAGTATGGAAAATACGGTTAAATTAAAAAGTAAAAACTTCTTTAAAATGGAAGCAGATTTTTTTTGTTTCATTAACTAACATTCCATCTATACCCACTTCCATATCTAGTTTCAATTGCAGAAAATTTTTCATCAACTTTTTTGAACTTTTTTCTTATTCTTTTTACGTGACTATCAATTGTTCTATCTTCTATTTCTGTGTTTTCTTTATAGGCAATATCCATTAAATGAGCTCTTTCTTTTATCACTCCAGGCCGCTTGGCAAGTTCTTTTACTATTAAAAATTCTGTGGTTGTTAATTTATCAGGTAATGGTTTACCATTCCATTCACACTCTAATTGGGCAGGATCTAACTTTAATTTACCATGACTAATAATATTTTTTGTATCATCTACAACGCTATTTTTTTTCCTTAGTTGTACTCTTATTCTTTCGATTAATACTTTAGTTGAAAAACCACCTGATTTTTTAACGAAGTCGTCAGCACCTAGTTTTAAACCAAGAAGTTCGTCAACCTCGTCGTCTTTGGAGGTTAAAAAAATTATCGGAATGGACATTTTTTTTTTTAATTTTTTTAGAAGTTCTTCTCCATCCATTCTTGGCATTTTAATATCTAAAACAGCAAGATCAGGTGGATTTCTAGTTAAGCCAATTAATGCGGACTCACCATCGATATATGTTTGAACTTTAAAACCTTCTCTTTCAAGAGCCATGCTTATCCCTGTGAGAATATTTCTATCATCATCAACTAATGCAATGGTTTGTGACATATTTTTATTCTCCTGATTTTATTGTCAAAATTTAGGCGTTTAATGGGCCTCTCCCCAATTGTTACCTGAATTAATACTTACTTCAAGTGGTATTGAAAACATATGATGATCAGAGCTTGAAACAGATACCATAGCGTCCTTAATAATTTTTTTAACCGTCACTTCATTTTTTTTCAAACATTCAAAAATTAACTCATCATGAATTTGTAGCAACATTTTTGCACTTTGTTTCTCTTCAAGGATTTTATCTATTTTGATCATAGCTAATCGAATTATGTCCGCCGCAGAACCTTGTATGGGTGCGTTGATTGCTGCACGTTCTTGAAAACTTCTAACACTAAAATTTTTATCATTAATGCCTCTTAAATGTATTCTTCTTCCAAAAATATTTGTGACATAACCTTGTTTTCTACAAGTTTTAATAGTTGTGCTCATATATTCTTTTATTTCAGGAAATTTTTTAAAATAAGCATTAATAAAATCTAGCGCTTCTTGATTAGATACAGAAATTTGTTTTGCCAGTCCGTATTGAGTAATTCCATAAATTATTCCAAAATTTATAGCTTTCGCTTTACGTCTATAATCATCTGTAACTTTATTAATTGGAACATCAAATACTTGGCTTGCTGTTAATGCGTGAATATCTTGATTGTTTTTGAAAGCTTTTTTTAATTCTTTTACATCAGCCATATCAGCTAATATTCGCATCTCAATTTGATTGTAATCCGCAGAGATAAGTACATTATTCTTTTCAGCTATAAATGCTTTTCTTATTTCTTTACCATCTGATGTCTTTATTGGGATATTTTGTAAATTTGGATCACTAGAAGCCAATCTGCCTGTATTAGTGGCTGCGAGTAAAAAAGATGTATGAACTCTTTTAGTTTTTTTACTAATATGTTCTTGTAAAGCATCAGTGTACGTACTCTTTAATTTAGAAACTTGTCTCCATTCTAATACTAAATTGGGAAACTTGTGACCTGTTAAAGCTAAGTCTTCTAAAATTTTAGCGCTTGTAGCTAGACTGCCTTTTTTTGTTTTTTTTAGTTTAGCGATTTTTAAATCATTATAAATAATTTCACCTAACTGTTTTGGAGATCCAATATTAAATTTTTTACCTGAAAGTTTATAAATATCTTTTTCAATTTTTTCTAAACGACTTTCAAATTTTTTTGAAAGTTTTTTAAGGTAAGAGTCGTCTACTTTAATTCCATTAGTCTCTAATTTTGACAATATTTTTATCATTGGTTTTTCAAATACGTCATATATTTTTTCCAATTTTTCATCAGATACTCTATTTGATAAGATCTCGTATAATCTTAAAGTCACATCTGCATCTTCGGCTGCATATTCTGTTGCTGCTTTTATACCTACTTCTGAAAAATTTAGTTGTTTTTTACCTGTGCCAACTAAATCCTTATATGAAATTGTTTTATGACCAAGATGTATTTCAGATAGAGTATCCATATTATGCCGATTGTTTCCTGCATCTAGCGTATAAGACAACAACATTGTGTCATCGACTGGATTAAGTTTAACTCCATTATTTTTGAAAATTATAAAGTCATATTTTATATTTTGACCTACTTTTTTAATACTGGGGTCCTCTAAAATTACCTTAAGTTTTTTTAAAACTATTTCTTTTTTTATTCCTTTCACTTCCTTGTGATCTAGTGGAATATAATAAGCTATATTTGGTCCGTAACTTACAGAGATACCCACTAAATTAGCCTCTTGAGGATTTAGTGAAGAAGTTTCAGTATCAACAGCAATTATAGATTGTTCATTTAATTTTTTAATTAAATCATCAAGCTCTTTTTCTTTGAGAATGCTTTTGTATAATTTTGTGTTTATCTTAGAAGTTGTCTTTATTAGAGTTTGGTTTTTAACTTCTTTATTGTTTGGTTCTCCATAAAAGCTAATTGCTTGGCTTAATAATCTATTAAACTCCATATTCCTTAAAAACTCATAAAGTTTGTCTTTATTAATACCTTTAATAAGAAATTCATTAGGATCATTTTTTATAGGTACATCATTCTTTAAAGTAACAAGTTTTTTACTAATGAAGGCTTTATCTTTGTTGGACAAAAGTGTCTCTCTTCTTTTGTTCTGAGGAATTTCTGAAGCTTTATCCAACAAATTTTCTAAATTTTTATATTTATTTATTAGTTCAGCTGCAGTTTTCACGCCAATACCTGGCACTCCTGGTACATTGTCTGAGCTGTCTCCCGCAAGAGATTGGACATCTATCACTTGATTTGGTTTTACTCCAAATTTTTCTATTACTTCTTTTTCACCTATGACCCTGCTCTTCATTGGATCAAATAGTCTGATCTTATCTGAAACTAACTGCATTAAATCTTTATCTGAAGATATTACAGTCACCTTAGCTCCAGCCTCAGTAATTTTTTTTGCATAGGTAGCTATAAGATCATCAGCTTCGTAATTTATCATCTCAATAGAAGGTAAATTAAATGCTTCAACAGACTTTCTAATATATTCAAATTGAGGGGCTAAATCATCTGGTGCTTCGGTTCTGTTAGCTTTATATTCGCTATAAATTTCGTTTCTAAAATTTTTTCTTGCAGAGTCAAATATAACTGCAAAATGAGTCGGTTTATGTTTTGAGTCGTCTGATCTTACGTCTTCTAAAAGTTTGAAAAGCATCGAACAAAAACCACTAACTGCACCTGTAGGCAAGCCATCACTTTTTCTAGATAATGGGGGTAAGGCATAGTAGGCTCTAAAAATATATCCCGATCCATCTATGAGATAAAAATGATCTGTTTTTTTTATTGAACTCATATATATATATTACATTGAATTCTTTCCTAAGATTAATAAAACTATGTCTAAAAATGCTTTAACTGTTGAAAATCTAACTAAAATTTACTCAAACTCTAAATCTAAAAAAGAAAATAAAGCACTCAATAATTTAACCTTTGAAGTAAAAGAAGGAGAAGTATTTGGTCTACTAGGTCCTAATGGAGCAGGTAAAACTACATTCTTAAGTATTCTTGGTGGAACAGTAATTAAATCATCTGGTGATGTTAATGTATGGGGATTTGATTTAGATAAAAACCCAAGACAAGTAAGAGCGTCTTTGGGAATTGTTCCTCAAGAGGTAAACTTAGATGCTTTCTTCAGTCCCAAAAAGTTATTAGAACTACAAGCTGGTTTATATGGAATAAAAAAAGAAGACAGAATTACTGACTTAATTCTAAAAATGGTGGCTCTGGAGGATAAAGCTAACGCATATTCAAGAAGTTTATCTGGTGGTATGAAAAGAAGATTGCTAATAGCTAAAGCAATGGTGCATCAACCTCCCATTCTTATTTTAGATGAGCCCACAGCTGGAGTAGATGTGGAACTAAGAAATAACCTTTGGAATAATGTAAAACAGCTTAACAAAGAGGGTGTTACTATTATTTTAACTACACACTATCTTCTAGAAGCACAAGAAATGTGTGACAGGATAGCTATTATCGATAAAGGAAATCTAGTAGCTTTGGACACGACTAAAAAACTTTTAGAAAGAATTCAAACTAAAAAAATAAATTTTAAAGTTGAGAGTGTAGATTTGGATAAAACATTATTTATGAAAGGTATCAAATTTAAGATTATTTCAAAAAATTTGATTACTGCCTCTTACGAGAAAAGTTCACTTAATTTTGGAGAAATAGTAAATTATTTTAATCAAAACAACATCAAAATTGAAGATATTGCTACTGATGATGGTGATTTAGAGGATGTTTTCGTTCAATTAACAAAGCACTAGATTTTAATGAAAAAAAAGTTAAATTAAAATAATGGAATTAGTAAAAAGTTTAAAACAATCAAAATTAGTAAAATATATATTTTTAGCTCTAATGGGGAGTATTATTTTAGCTATTTCTTCAAAAATTAGAATTCCTTTTTATCCAGTACCAATGACAATGCAGACTTTAATAGTGCTTATGATTGGTATTGCTTTTGGTTGGAAACTTGGATTAGCTACGGTTTCTTTATATTTATTTGAAGGGATAATTGGCTTACCTGTTTTCTCGGGTACACCAGAAAAAGGTATTGGACTAATTTACTTTACTGGTCCCACTATGGGATATCTATTAGGATTTTTAGTAGCAGTTTATATTTCTGGTAAGTTTAAATACGACAGCAATTTAATTAAAACATTTTTTAAACTTTTCTTTGCTACTAGTTTTATCTATCTGCTTGGCATGATTTGGTTGGGAAACTTAATAGGTTGGGATAAACCTATTTTTCAATTAGGTGCTCAACCTTTTTTATTGGCAGAGCTATTTAAAATACTTATCGCTACTTTTGCTATAAGCCAAATAAAGAAAATAAAAAAATTAGTTTAATTTATCTAGGTGATCTTTTTGAGAGAATTCTTTGAAGTGTTCTTCTATGCATTTTAAGTCTTCTTGCAGTTTCTGAAACATTTCTGTTACACAATTCAAACACTCGATGGATATGCTCCCATTTAACCCTATCAGCTGACATTGGGTTTTCTGGTGGCGCTGCTTTCGACTCAGGAGAAGCTAGTAATGCCGACTCAACATCATCTGCATCTACTGGTTTTGCAATATAATCTATAGCTCCGGCTTTAACAGCAGCTACAGCTGTAGGTAGATTCCCGTATCCCGTTAACATTACTATTCTACAATCGCTTTTATTCTTTGAGAGCTCCTTAATAACGTCCAGACCATTGCCATCTTCAAGTCTTAAATCAATGCAGGCAAATCCTGGAGGCGTAGTTTTTACTATATTAAGTCCTTCAGATACTGTTTTAGCCTCTTTTACTTGAAATCCCTTCTTTTCCATAGCTCTGGCAAGCCTACCTCTTAAAGGATCATCATCATCCAATATAAGAAGTGATTTGTCCTCAAAATCGGACAGTTTTAGCTGCTCAGGGATATTTTTTTGCGCTCTCATACAACACTACATATAGGGGCAAAGTGCATAATTACAACAGCTCAAAATGACTTTTTTTCTTTACATAAAGTGAAAAAAACCTTAAACGCGAATTAATTAGGTTTTTTTTACTAAATTTTTTTAAAGAGCCTTTGTGTAAACTAAAGAGGGACACATGAAATGCGAAAATTTAATACAGTTAACGAATTAGTTAACTCACTTAAGCCGGACTATCCCGTATACTGCATACGGACGGAAGAGATTAAAAAATCTGTAAAATTCTTTAAAGAAAACTTTCCAGGTAAGATACTCTACGCTGTAAAAACAAATCCTCATGAAAAAGTTATAAAACATATAATAGCTAATGGTATAAAGGATTTTGACGTTGCTTCTTTAAATGAAATTAAACTAATTAAAAAAATTAATTCTGAAGTAAATCTACACTTCATGCATACAGTTAAAAGTAAAGAAAGTATTTCATCAGCTTATTTTGATTATAATGTTAGAAGTTTTTCTTTAGATAACAAAGACGAACTTAGAAAAATACTTGCGGCAACAAATCAGGCGAAGGATTTAAAACTATTCGTAAGAATTGCTATTTCAAACGAACATGCTGAAATTGATTTATCTAGAAAATTTGGTGCTCACCCATCAGAAGCACTAGGTCTTGTAAGGTTATGTAAAGAGCACTCAAAAAAATTAGGAATAAGTTTTCATGTTGGTTCTCAATGTATGCATAAAATTTCTTTCTCTAAAGGGTTAAAAGAGGTTGAAAACATAATTAGAAAAACAAAAATTATTCCTGACACTATTAATATCGGTGGAGGATTTCCTGCAATCTATCCTGACTTAAAACCGGAGCCATTAATAAATTATATGGAAGAAATAAAAAAAGGTATTAGGAATTTAAAATTAAATAAAATGCCAGAAATTATTTGTGAACCAGGTAGAGCGATCGTAGCGGAGAGTGGGTCAACAATAGTAAAAGTGATTTTAAGAAAAAAACAAAATCTTTATTTAAATGATGGAACTTATGGTTCTTTATTTGATGCAGGCGTGCCAAATTTTATTCTTCCTACAAAGATGATTACTGATGGTAGAGTTCAATCAAAAAAATTAACCTCGTTCAGCTTATTTGGCCCTACTTGTGATAGCTTAGACTATATGAAAGGTCCTTTTCTTTTGCCAAACAACATTAAAGAAGGAGATTATATAGAATTAGGTCAACTTGGTGCTTATGGCTTAACTTTTAGAACTAATTTTAATGGTTTCTATTCTAATGAAATTTTTGAGGTAAAAGATAAACCAATTATGTCCTTATACGAGGAGTCAAATGAAAAAGTTGATTCTTTGGTTGCTTAATGGACAAAAAAAATAGTTCGAGTATCGGACACAATAAAAAATCACTTTTAAATAGCCCAGTTGAACATATCGATATTAAATCGTTTGATGCTCGTAAAATTATAGATGGGATGGGTAAAATGTCTTTCACCTCCAGGGATACTGCTAGAGCAGCGGGTATTTTTAACGAAATGCTGGCTGACAAAGATTGCTCTATTTTCTTAACGTTAGCTGGATCTACTTCAGCGGGTGGATGTATGAATTTATACACTGACTTGGTTAAAAACAATATGATCGATGCAATTGTAGCTACTGGGGCCTCTATAATTGATATGGATTTCTTTGAAGCTCTAGGTTTTAAACATTATCAGGGTTCTCAATTTCAGGATGATACTGAACTGCGAAAAAACTATATAGACAGAATTTACGATACTTATATTGATGAGGAAGAGCTACAAGCCTGCGATCAGGCCATTTGCGATGTAGCAAACAAGATGGAACCAAGGTCATATACTTCAAGGGAATTTGTCAAGGAATTAGGAAAATATTTAAAAACAAATGCTAAAAAAAAAGGTTCTTTAATCGAAGCTGCTTATGACAATGATGTTCCAATTTTTTGCCCTGCTTTCACTGATAGTTCGGCAGGTTTTGGTCTAGTTATGCACCAAGAACAAAATCCAGATAAACATTTAACTATAGATTCCGTAAGAGAGTTTAGAGAATTAACTGAAATTAAATTGCAATCAAAACAGTCGGGTTTATTGATGATTGGTGGAGGAGTGCCAAAAAACTTTGTTCAGGATACTGTTGTATGTGCCGAGTTACTGGGAAAAAAAGTCGATATGCATAAATATGCAATTCAAGTTACAGTCGCAGATACAAGAGATGGTGCGTGCAGTAGTTCAACATTAAAGGAGGCTAGCTCTTGGGGAAAAGTAGACGTAACCAAAGAACAGATGGTTTTTGCTGAAGCTACAAGTGTTCTTCCATTAATTGCTAGTGATGCTTACCATAGAGCTCATTGGAAAAATAGGCAAAAAAGAAGTTTCCAAAAAATTTTTAAATAATATGACTAAGACAAAAATAGCTTTGATACAGATGAAAATGTCATCTGAACCAAAAAAAAATATAAGTCATGCTATTAATAAAATACGTTTAGCAAATAAAAAGGGAGCAAAAATTATTTGTTTACCTGAATTATTTTCTTCCCATTATTTTTGTCAAACTGAAAAACACTCAAATTTTAATCTAGCAGAGAAAATACCAGGACCAACAACTAAATTGTTTTCATCTTTAGCTAAACAATTAAAAATAATATTAATGATATCTCTTTTTGAAAAAAGAACTGCAGGGATTTATCATAACACTTCTGTTTTAATAAACGAAAAAGGAAAAATAATTGGAAAATACAGAAAAATGCATATACCTGATGACCCTCAATATTATGAAAAGTTTTATTTCACTCCTGGAGATTTAGGCTTTAAATCTTTTAAAACATCTCAAGGGAATGTTGGAACGCTAATTTGTTGGGATCAGTGGTTTCCTGAAGCCGCAAGGCTAACCGCTTTGCAAGGAGCAGAGATAATTTTTTACCCCACAGCTATTGGATGGCATCCAAAAGAAAAAAAGAAGTTTGGAAAATCTCAACTGGAATCTTGGACATCTATTCAAAGATCTCATGCAATAGCAAACGGTGTTTACGTTGCTGCAGTAAATAGAGTGGGAATCGAAAAACAAGGTTCAAAAAAGTTAGAATTTTGGGGAAATAGCATTATTTTTGATCCTAATGGAAATATTTTAAAAAAAGCTAATACCAAAGAGTCAATTATTATATGTGAGATAGATTTTAAAAAAGTAGAAACAACAAGAAGACATTGGCCATTTTTTAGAGATAGAAGAATAGATAGTTATAAAAAGATATTAAAAAATCCAATAGATGGATAGTGTTTTTTTAAAAAACCATCTTAGGATGCCTGCAGAGTGGGAAAAACAAAAATCCACTTGGGTCGCGTGGCCACATAATAAAAAAGACTGGCCAAATAAATTTGAAAATATTCCTTATGTTTTTGCAGAAATAATTTCATATATTTCAAAAGTTCAAATTGTAAATCTCTTAATACAAAACAAGAAATCAAAAAAAAAAATAATTTATTATCTAAAACAAAAAAAAGCAAAAATTAATAATATAAAAATAATAATATGTAAAACTGATAGAGTTTGGGTAAGAGATTCAGGCCCAATTTTTCTAAAAGATAAAAAGAAAAATATAATTTTATCAAATTGGAATTTTAATGCTTGGGCAAAATATAAAAATTTTAAAAACGACAACACAATAAATTTAAAGATTTCAAAAAATAAAAAATATAAAATTTTAAATATTATATATAAAAATAAACCTGTTACATTAGAGGGTGGGTCAATTGATGTGAATGGTAATGGCCTACTTTTAACTACGAAAGAATGTTTATTGAGCAAAATACAAGAGAGAAATCCTGGTTTAGGTATAAAAGATTACACAACAATATTTAAAAAAATATTAGGAGTTAGAAAGATTATTTGGTTAGAGAAAGGTATATCCGGTGATGATACTCATGGACATATTGATGATGTTGCAAGATTTGTATCTAAAAACAAGGTTTTTTTAGCAGTAGAAAATAACAAAAAGGATAAAAATTTCAAAAATTTAAAAAAAAATTTAGATATTTTAAATAAAACAATAATTGATAAGAAAAAACTTAAAATAATAAAGATACCAATGCCAAGTCCTAAAATTATCGAGGGAACTAAGGTGCCTGCAACCTACCTAAATTTTTATATAGCTAATAAAATCGTTTTAGTTCCAGTTTTTAATGATGCTAAAGACAAAATTGTTATTAATATTTTCAAGAAGAATTTTAAATCAAGAAAAATAATCCCTATTAATTGTTCTGAATTAATTTGGGGATTCGGTGCTATTCATTGTATGACACAACAAGAACCTATTTAGTTAATTTTGATGAGTCAAAAACAATTTTTACTTCTGCTCCATTATTATTATTCTTAAAATTTAGTTTTGCTCCTTGTTTTTCTAAAAGTGTCTTACCTAGGAAAGTTCCTAAGCCTAACCCTGCATTTGAACCAGTCTCTTTTGATTTTGATTTTATGTATGGTTCACCTAAAAAATTGAAAATATCGTCCGGGAATCCTGGGCCATCATCTTTGATTATTATAGTAACTTCTCTATCGTTGCTCTCTAGATATATATAAACTTTACTTTTTGAAAATTTATTAGCGTTGCCTATAAAATTTCTTAAACCGTAAATAATTTCTGGTGTTCGATCTATATCCATTTTATTTTTATCGTCTTCAACAGAAAGTTCTATTTTTTTGGACGAAGTTTCTTTAAATGAATTTATTATTTCTTCTAATAAATCTTCAAATTTTATTGAACTTAAAAAAATATCATCTTTGATTTGTTTTTTAGAGATTTTTTTTAATATATCGCTGCATCTTTTTGTTTGACTAATCAGAAGGTCAATATCTTTAGAGAAATTTTTGTCATCACCAACTTCTTTTTTTAATTCTTTAGCAACTACAGCAATAGTAGCTAAAGGAGTTCCTAGTGAATGAGCAGCTGCTGCTGCTTGTCCACCTAAGGACTCAAGTTCATATTCTTTTGAAATCACCTCTTGTAATTTATTTAACGCTTCTGATCTTTTTTTTGTTTCACCTGCAAATCTAATTCCAAAGTAACTCAAGAAAATTAACCCTATTAAAATTGCTATTAAAATTCCTTGCTTGTAAAAATTAGGAACTTCAAATATTTCTGAGTTTAGACCGGGTAGTGGAAGATGAAGGTGCGTGTAAGTAAGGAG